>BB_Man_B_Liq_inBBDRAFT_1000220_pt1 | contig 10992 bp, 9 predicted proteins | sample BBManParaguerPR_4_FD_10244 | JGI IMG/M metagenome (IMG submission 10244) | reverse complement strand
CGTTCATCCAATAAAAATTGTGGAAAAATCTGTTTGAACGGAACGGCCAGGCGGGACATTCTATCACCTTTCTAAATCGTCAAAGCAATTTTCAACTTACGAAATTAAATGATCTGGCCACACAGACCCCCAAGGCCAGGTCGCGCGCGCAGATTACTATGGTTACACAGCCTAAGCCTGAATTGTGGAAAAATCATGGCCAAAGGGGCAAAAGTGTTCATCTGACAGCACACCCGTTCGGCTTCGATCCATGTGTCACGCGAACAATCTGTCCTGAAACTGGGCCCTTTGCACTGGACCCTTGCAGCACTGTAGCGTATCACTGACGCGAACTGAAACATAAGGAATGCACGATGTCGCGCTATACCGCAGCAGAGATCGAAGCCAAATGGCAAGCCGCCTGGGATCAGGCCAATGTGTTCACCGCAACCCGCGATGAAACCAAATCGAAATACTATGTGTTGGAAATGTTCCCCTATCCGTCAGGGCGCATCCACATGGGGCATGTACGCAATTATACGATGGGCGATGTGATCGCACGCTATAAAATGTCGACAGGTCACAATGTATTGCACCCCATGGGATGGGATGCCTTTGGCATGCCCGCGGAAAACGCCGCCATGGCATCGGGCGGCCACCCCAAGGATTGGACCTATAACAACATCGCCACGATGAAGGGGCAGATGCGCCCGCTGGGCCTGTCCATTGATTGGTCGCGTGAATTTGCCACCTGTGACCCTGAATATTACGGACAGCAACAGGCCATGTTCCTGGATTTTCTGGATCAGGGATTGGTCTATCGCAAAAACGCGGTTGTGAACTGGGATCCGGTCGATATGACCGTTTTGGCCAATGAACAGGTTGAAAATGGGCGCGGCTGGCGGTCTGGCGCATTGGTCGAACGCAAAGAATTGACACAATGGTTTTTCAAGATTTCCGACCATGCCGATGAATTATTGGCCGCCATTGATGGATTGGATAATTGGCCGGCCAAGGTCAAGATCATGCAATCCAACTGGATTGGCAAATCGCGCGGATTGGAATTTGCGTTTGATGTTGTAAATGGGCCGGCTGGACACGACCAAATCACCGTCTATACGACCCGTCCTGATACATTAATGGGCGCGTCCTTTGTCGGGATTTCGGCCGATCATGCCTTGGCGCGTGAACTGGAAAAAACGAACCCAGATGTTGCCGCCTTTAACGCAGAATGCCGCCAAATGTCCACGTCCGAAGCGGATATGGAAAAGGCCGAGAAGAAGGGATTTGACACCGGATTGCGCGTGCGTCATCCGTTGAACCCTGATTGGGAATTGCCTGTCTGGATCGCCAATTTCATTTTGATGGATTACGGCACAGGTGCGGTTTTTGCCTGCCCTGCGCATGACCAACGCGATCTGGATTTTGCGCGCAAATATGATCTGCCTGTGCGCGACACATTCTTTGCGCTGGATGATGATACGCCTGTGACAGACACCGCCTTTGTCCCCCCCAAGACCGAGAAAGTGCGCTGGGTTGACCATTTCGCAGGCCTGGACATCGCCACCGGAGAAGAGGCGATCAACGCCACCGTTGATTTTGCACAATCCCAAGGCTGGGGCAAAGGCGTCACCAAATTCCGCCTGCGCGATTGGGGATTGTCACGCCAACGCTATTGGGGCTGTCCGATTCCTGTCGTGCATTGCGATAGCTGTGGTGTGGTGCCTGAGAAAAAGGAAAACCTGCCCGTCACCCTGCCCGACGATGTCACCTTTGACGTGCCGGGCAATCCACTGGATCGTCACCCAACATGGCGCAATTGCGAATGCCCATCGTGCGGCAAACCGGCGCTGCGCGAAACGGATACGATGGATACATTTGTGGATTCGTCGTGGTATTTTGCGCGCTTTACATCGCCCCGCGCCGACACGCCCACCAATATGGATGACGTGAAATATTGGATGAATGTCGATCAGTATATCGGCGGCATTGAACACGCGATTTTGCACCTGCTGTATTCACGCTTCTTTGCCCGTGCGATGCATATTTGTGGCCACCTGCCGGAAACGGCCGTTGAACCCTTTAACGCGCTGTTTACCCAAGGCATGGTGACCCATGCGATTTACAAACGCGACAAGGACGGCGGGCGCCCCACCTATTATTATCCCGAACAGGTGGAATTGCGCGATGGCAAGGCATACCTGATCGAGGATGGCCAAGAGGTGGATATTGTGCCATCGGCCAAAATGTCGAAATCCAAAAACAACGTGGTGGACCCTGTCGCCATTATCGATGCCTTTGGCGCCGATACCGCGCGGTGGTTTGTCCTGTCTGACAGCCCGCCCGAACGCGACGTGGAATGGACAGCCGCGGGCGCCGAGGCGGCGAACAAACACCTGTCGCGCGTCTATCGCATTGCGGCCGATCTGGTGGATGCGGATACGCCCGCAAACGATCAGGACAACGCCCTGCTAAAGGATATGCACAAGGCGATCCATGACGTGACCCAAGGTGTTGAAAGTTTCGGGTTTAACGCCTCGATTGCGAAACTCTATGCCTTTACCAACACCTTGGCCAAATCCAAGGCCGGCAGTGACGCAAAACGCCAAGCGGCCCGCACCTTGGCGCAACTGATGTCGCCCATGACCCCCCACCTGTCCGAAGAGATTTGGTCCATGCTGGGTGGCCAAGGTCTGATCATCAATGCGCCATGGCCACAGGCTGATGCCGCAATGCTGGTCGATGACGAGGTCACATTGCCCATTCAAGTCAACGGCAAACGCCGTGCCGAAATCAGTGTCCCCAAGGACATGCCCAAAGAAGAGATTGAGGCACTGGCATTGGCCACCGATGGGGTTATTCGTACACTGGATGGGGCAACACCGAAAAAAATCATCGTCGTCCCCGGACGTATCGTCAATGTTGTGGTCTAGCCGCCGCAGCTTTTTGATATCTGTCGCAGCCTTGGCGGGCTGCGGCTTTCAGCCTGCATATGACACACAGGGCATGCGCGGGCTTTACGGTCAGATCACATATTCCGATCCAACAGATCACAACATGTTTCAACTGCGCCAACAGCTGGAACAACGGCTTGGGCCGTCCGGGAATACGGCATTTCGACTGGATTACGCGGTTACGACACGCACGGAACGGACCGCTGTTGCCTTTGATGGGCAGGCCTTTCGCCAACAAATCCACGGCGAGGTCACCTATAGCCTTACCCAAAATGATCGCGCCAAGGTCATTTTGTCGGGAAAACGCAGCACGTTTGTCGGATACGCATCAACAGGAACCACCACCGCAACACTGGCGTCAGAACGTGACGCGAATCGGCGGTTAATGGTGCAGCTGGCGGATATGATGGTGACGGATATCTTGATCAAAATGCAATCGGTCCAACCATGAAGTTAGCGCCGCGCGATCAAAACAGTTTCTTTGCAAAACCGCCCGCAGATTGCTGCGCCGTGTTGATTTATGGCACGGATGCCATGCGCGTGGCCCTAAAACGCGAAGCATTGTTAAAAAGCCTGCTGGGCGAAAACGCGGAAACTGAAATGCGTTTGATGCGTCATTCGGCCAGTGAATTGCGCAAAGATCCCGCCCTGTTGCAAGATGGATTAAAGGCCAAAGGATTCTTTGAGGGTCCCCGCGCCGTGTTTATCGAGGATGCGACCGAAACGGTTGCCAAAATCATCCTTGATGGCTTGGCCGCGTGGTCCCATGGTGACGCAACGATCGTCATAACAGCCGGTGCGTTGAAACCGACATCATCGCTGCGCAAAACCTTTGAGGGGCATAAATCGGCCTATGCAGTGGCGATCTATGACAATCCCCCCACCCGCGCCGAAATCGAGGCCGAACTGACCCAAGCCGGCCTAAGACAACTGCCCCCCGATGCGATGGCCTATCTGGCTGATTTGGCCAAGATCCTAGAACCCGGGGATTTTCGCCAAACCCTGCAGAAAATCGCACTGTATAAATTCCAAGAGAACAGCCCGCTCAGCGCACACGATATTGCCGCCTGCGCACCCGTATCGAATGAGGCCGACCTAGACGACCTGATCCAAGTCGTGGCCGAGGGCAAGCCCGCCCAGATTGGCCCCACCATGAGCCGCCTGCAATCGCAGGGTATGCAGCCAGTCACATTGGTGATCGGCCTGACACGGCATTTTCGCACGCTGTATACCGTGGCCTGCGATTCGGGCGGGGTGGCCAATGGGATTGGCAAACTGCGCCCCCCTGTGTTTGGACCCCGCCGCNATCAAATTCAGCGACAAGCCGGTCAATGGGGTGCGGCCAGATTACAGCAGGCCCTGACACTCTTGACCGATCTGGATTTGCAACTGCGTTCCGCAAATCAGACCGCACCCGCGATGGCACTGGTCGAACGCGCCATCATTCGCATGTCGATGATGGCAAAACGATAAAAGCCCGCATCATGACAGACGCGGGCTTTCAAATCTGTGTTTAGGCTCCAGGACCTGCTAGTCAGCGCTCAGCCCGATGTGGCCACCCATAGCAACCATATCTGACAACAACTTGGCTGCGTCATCGACGGGGCCAGGTTCGTTGTTGAACACTTCTTTCGCGTTGTCGACTGCGGCGCGGGCCTCAGCGATCAAGTCTTTGAATGCCTCTTGGGTCAATTCCTCGCGTGGCAGGGCTTTCTCGGCCAAGACGGACAAGGTGTCACCCAATTGTGCAAAACCACCTGTGACAACATATTCTTTGCTGCCTTCGGTACTTTCAACGCGCAAAATGCCAGGACGCAGGGTCGTGATCAAAGGTGCATGACCAGGCATAGCAGTCAGGTCGCCTTCGGCGCCTGGGATCTGAACCGCTGTTACCTCAAGCGACGCTAGGCGTCGCTCAGGGCTAACAAGGTCAAATTGCATTGTGTTTGCCATTGTGGCCTCCTTTAGGCCGCGTCAGCAGCCATTTTTTCGGCTTTTGCGATCACTTCTTCGATGCCGCCAACCATATAGAAGGCGCCTTCGGGCAGGTGATCGTATTCGCCGGCAACAACCGCTTTGAACGATGAAATTGTGTTTTCCAATGGAACCTGAACACCGTCAGAGCCTGTAAACACTTTCGCAACGTCGAAAGGTTGTGACAAGAAACGCTGGATTTTACGGGCACGTGCAACGGTCAGTTTGTCTTCTTCTGACAGTTCGTCCATACCCAAAATTGCGATGATGTCTTGCAGTGATTTATAGCGCTGCAAAATACCTTGGACGTCACGCGCCACTTGGTAATGCTCTTCGCCAACAACCGCTGGGTCCATCAAACGAGATGATGAGTCGAGTGGGTCAACCGCAGGATAGATACCCAATTCTGAAATCGCACGTGACAAAACTGTTGTCGCGTCCAAGTGAGCAAATGTTGTCGCAGGCGCAGGGTCGGTCAAGTCGTCCGCAGGAACATAAACCGCTTGAATCGATGTGATCGAACCGTTTTTGGTTGATGTAATGCGTTCTTGCATCGCGCCCATGTCTGTCGCCAATGTTGGCTGATAACCCACCGCAGACGGGATACGACCCAAAAGCGCGGACACCTCAGAACCCGCTTGTGTAAAGCGGAAGATGTTATCAACAAAGAATAGAACGTCTGTACCAGATTGGTCACGGAACTGTTCCGCCAATGTCAAACCAGTCAAGGCAACACGCGCACGCGCACCGGGAGGTTCGTTCATCTGACCGTAAACCAGCGCCACTTGTGATTCCTCTAGGTTATCAGGTTTGATAACGTTTGATTCGATCATTTCGTGGTACAGGTCGTTTCCTTCACGGGTCCGTTCACCAACGCCCGCAAACACCGAGAAGCCCGAGTGCACTTTGGCGATGTTGTTGATCAATTCCATGATCAAAACGGTTTTACCAACACCGGCACCACCGAACAGACCAATTTTACCACCCTTGGCATATGGCGCCAGCAGGTCGATAACTTTGATACCTGTTACCAGAACTTCAGATTCTGTGGATTGGTCGCTGAATTCAGGTGCGGGCTGGTGGATGGCGCGTGTTTCTTTCGCGACAACGGGGCCCTGTTCGTCAACGGGTTCGCCAACAACGTTCAGAATGCGGCCCAATGTTGCGTTCCCGACGGGAACAGAAATGGGTGCGCCTGTGTCGGTCACTTCTTGTCCGCGGACCAGACCTTCGGTCGCGTCCATCGCGATTGTACGAACGGTGTTTTCACCTAGGTGCTGGGCAACTTCCAGAACCAGTTTTTTACCGTTATTGTCTGTGGTCAGCGAGTTTAGGATCTCTGGCAGATGATCATCAAACTGCACGTCCACAACGGCGCCGATCACCTGCGTGATTTTGCCTTTTGCGTTTGCCATGTTTTCGTCTCCGGTTCTTAGAGCGCTTCAGCGCCCGAGATAATTTCAATCAATTCGTTGGTAATCACAGCCTGACGCGAGCGGTTAAACTCAATGGTCAGTTTGTCGATCATGTCGCCTGCGTTGCGTGTCGCGTTATCCATCGCGGACATACGCGCACCCTGCTCAGACGCACCATTTTCCAACAATGCTGCGAAAATCTGTGTCGCAACACCGCGTGGCAGCAAATCGGCCAAAATGGCTTCTTCGCTTGGCTCGTAATCGTACAGCGTGGATTCTTGGGCCTCGGTTGCTTCGAATGCCGCAGGAATGATTTGCTGTGCTGTTGGGATCTGGCTGACCACGTTGACGAATTTCGAATAGAAAATCGTTGCAACGTCGAATTCGCCCGCCTCAAAACGTGACAGCACGTCTTTGGCGATACCCTGTGCATCAGCATAACCCAAGCGTTTTACTTCGCTTAGATCCACGTGGCCCACGAACAATTCACCGAATTCACGGCGCATGGCGTCACGGCCCTTTTTACCAACAGTCAAGATTTTAACTGTTTTACCAGCAGCCTTTAGGTCGGCTGCCCGTGTTTTTGCAAGTTTAGCGATGTTTGCGTTGAAACCGCCACACAGACCGCGTTCGGCTGTCATAACAACCAACAACTGTGTCTGATCACTGCCGGTTCCGCGCAACAACAAAGGCGCAGAGCTGGATCCACCAACCGATGACGCCAGAGCCCCCATCACGGCGTTAAACCGTTCGGTATAGGGGCGAGACGCCTCGGCGGCATCCTGGGCGCGGCGCAATTTAGCTGCCGCGACCATTTGCATCGCCTTTGTGATCTTACGAGTGTTCTTAACACTCTCGATCCGATTTTTTAAGTCCTTCAGACTTGGCATAGCCTCGTCCCCTTACTTATGCGAAATCAGCTGCGAATTCATCCAACGCGGCGCGGATTTTGTCTTCCGCTTCGCCTTTGATCTTTGGATCTTCTTTGGTGATGTAATCCAACAAGTCAGCTTTCTTGCCACGCAGGTGCGCCAGCAGGCCAGCTTCGAAACGACCAACGTCTTTCACAGCGACTTTGTCCAGATAACCGTTCACACCCGCAAAAATCATGCAGACGATTTCGGCGTTTGTCAGTGGTGAATACTGGGGCTGTTTCATCAGCTCGGTCAGACGCGCACCACGGTTCAACAACTGTTGTGTCGCCGCGTCCAGATCGGAACCAAACTGCGCAAAGGCCGCCATTTCGCGGTACTGCGCCAGTGACAATTTAACAGGACCCGCAACAGATTTCATCGCGTTTGTTTGCGCGGATGACCCAACGCGCGAAACGGACAGACCTGTGTTCACAGCTGGACGGATACCTTGGTAGAACAATTCTGTTTCCAAGAAGATCTGACCGTCTGTGATCGAAATCACGTTTGTCGGAATAAAGGCCGACACGTCACCACCTTGAGTTTCGATGATTGGAAGCGCTGTCAAAGAACCGTTTCCGTGGTCATCGCCCATTTTCGCGGAACGTTCCAGCAAACGTGAGTGAAGATAGAAAACGTCACCTGGATACGCTTCACGTCCGGGTGGGCGACGTAGCAACAATGACATCTGACGATATGCAACCGCTTGTTTTGACAAATCATCATAGATGATCAGCGCGTGCATGCCGTTGTCACGGAAATATTCCGCCATCGCAGTCGCGGCATAGGGTGCCAAGAACTGCATTGGTGCGGGGTCAGATGCAGTCGCGGCCACAACGATTGAATAGTCAATCGCGCCAGACTCTTCCAACTTTTTCACCAACTGCGCAACGGTTGAACGCTTTTGACCAACCGCAACATAGATACAATACAATTTCTTGCTGTTATCGTCGCCGGCAGCTTCGTTGTATGTTTTTTGGTTCAGGATGGTGTCCAAGGCAACAGCTGTTTTACCAGTCTGACGGTCACCAATGATCAATTCGCGCTGGCCACGGCCGATCGGGATCATCGCGTCAACGGATTTCAAACCAGTCGCCATCGGCTCGTGAACTGATTTACGTGGGATGATGCCTGGCGCCTTAACGTCGGCAACGCGACGCTCGGATCCTGCGATTGGGCCTTTGCCGTCCAGCGGGTTACCCAAACCGTCAACAACGCGACCCAACAGACCCATGCCTGCAGGAACGTCCACGATTGAGTTTGTCCGCTTAACAACGTCACCCTCTTTGATGTCACGGTCTGAACCAAAGATAACGACACCAACGTTGTCGGCCTCTAGGTTCAACGCCATGCCCTGAATTCCACCTGGGAATTCGACCATTTCGCCGGCTTGGACGTTGTCCAGACCATATACACGTGCGATACCGTCCCCAACAGACAGAACGCGGCCTACTTCGGCAACTTCGGCGTCTTTGCCAAAGTTTGTGATCTGCTCCTTAAGGATGGCAGAAATCTCGGCTGCTTGGATACCCATTTATCCGACCTCTTTCATTACATTCGATAGGGAATTGAGCTTGGAGCGGATCGACGTGTCGATCATCTGCGAGCCCACCTTAATAACAAGACCGCCAATCAATTCAGCATCAACAGTCGCGTCAATCTTTACATCCTTGCCAATGCGCGCTTTGATCGCTTTGGCCAGTTTGTCAGTTTGTGTCTTGGTCATCGCCTTGGCCGAGGTCACCTCGGCTGTCACTTCGCCTTTTTCTTCGGCGATCAACGCCCGCAGCTGCGCAACCAGGGCTGGCAGAACGAACAAACGACGCTTAGACGCCATCAACGCCAGCGTATTGCTGACGATGGGCATTAATTTCATTTTATTGGCAACTGCTGAAATCGCAGTTGCCTGATCGGTGCGGCTGACAACAGGAGAGTTGATCAGATCACGCAGATCGGCACTCTCTGCAAGAGCAGCGCCCAAGTCCTCAATATTAGACTCAAGTGTTTTCAGATCCGAGGCGTCTTTGGCCAATTCAAAGACGGCCGATGCATAGCGCGCCGCTATGCCGGATGAGATCGAAGCTGGTTCGGACACGTCCACCCTTCCGATTTTTGGCCTCGGTCATCTGCACACAATTGTATACAAAATCCGAGGGCGTTGATTTTGCCCTGCCGAAGCAAAGCCTTTAATTCCAGCGGCGGTTTAGCAGAGCATTTCATTTCAAGCAACATACTTTAGCATTTTTGTTTGCTACTAAATAACCTTATAAATAGGGGACTTAGCCCAAGTGCGACGTATTGCGCATTTTCTGGCAGCGATAACGGCTTGATTTCCGACGCATTTTTGATTCCTTAAACGTCGTATTTTGGCCATTTCATCATATTTTCCCGCGATATGGGGTAGGCAGCGGTTTGCCCGCGGCTTCGCCGAAACCACCCAAAACGGATAGCCCCGATCGCGATGTTTGCCGACGGCCGTGGCCCTTGGGCAAATTCACACGGGTTGTCGCCTCAACCAATAAAACGCCGCCGGCAAAAAACGGCGACTGCCGCCCGATATTTTCCAGCACATGTCCCATTTTTTGCCACATGCGCCGATGGGACGGCGGAATATACAGGGCCGAGGCATGGCGTTCTGTCGAAAACCCGTGCAGGCGCAGCATGTTTTCCAACTGCCCCAGGGAATAGGGACGGCCAAACCCCATGGGCGTGACATCGCTGCGCGACCATAACCCACCGCGGTTGGGCACAATGAACATCACACGCCCCCCCGGTCCCAGTACACGGCGCGTTTCCTCTAGCATGGCGCTGGGATGATCGCTGACCTCTAGACCATGCATCACGACCAAACGATCAACATGCCCCGTTTCAATCGGCCAGTTATGTTCGTGACATAAAACCGACACGTTCGGATGCCCCGCGGGCCATGGCATCACGCCTTGGGGTGCGGGCATCAATCCGATTACACGCCGTGACTTGGCCAAATATGGCCGCAACAGGGGCACGGCAAACCCATAGCCAACAACCGTTTGCCCCGGCGCATCTGGCCACAGATCCAACAGCCTGTTGCGAATGGCCCGCTGGGCCACGCGGCCCAGAGTTTGACGGTAATAGAAATTTTTTAAATCCTGCACGTCTAGATGCATTGCACCACCCAACCATTCGCGTAGACTAAACGCTAGCATGATTGAACAGATTGGAAAAGACTATGACACATGACCACATTACCATCCCCTGTTTGAATGATAATTACGCCTATGTCATTGCCAACCCTGAAACAGCCACCTGCATTTTGATCGATGCCCCCCAAGCGGCCCCAATTCTGGAAACACTGGCCGCGCGCGGATTGACCCTGACCCATATTTTGATCACCCACCATCACGACGACCACACCCAAGCGGTGCCAGAGATCCTGACCCACCACCCTGCCCGCGTGATCGGCGCCGCGGCGGACGCGCACAGATTGCCCCAATTGGATCAGGCTGTGTCGGATGGGCAAACCATTTCGGTGGATGACCTGACCTGTCAGGTGATGGATGTGTCTGGCCATACAAATGGGCATATCGCCTTTTACTTTCCTGACCTTGGCCATGCCTACACGGCCGACAGCCTGATGGCGCTGGGCTGCGGCCGCCTGTTCGAGGGGACACCAGACCAAATGTGGGCCAGCTTGACCCGGCTGATGGCCCTGCCTGACGATACGGTTATTTGTTCGGGCCACGAATACACGCTGACCAACGCGGCCTTTGCCAAAACGAT
>BB_Man_B_Liq_inBBDRAFT_1000219_pt1 | contig 11043 bp, 6 predicted proteins | sample BBManParaguerPR_4_FD_10244 | JGI IMG/M metagenome (IMG submission 10244) | reverse complement strand
GAGCTCGGTATCGAACTCGACACCTCGCGCATCAAAATTGGTGATGGTGTTACTCCTTGGAATTCCCTGAAGTATTCGCGACCACTGGAAACGGAATCCAATACCGCGAATACTCTTGTAAAAAGAGACGCCGATGGTAACTTTGAGGCAGGTGCTATTACCGCAACGCTGATCGGTAATGCAGCTACTGCAACAAGACTTGCAAACGCACGTTCTTTCACCCTGACGGGTGATATGACTGGTTCTGCATCTTTTGATGGCTCAGCAAACATCAATATCACGGCAGAGCTGAACTATGTGCCTGGACTGCCTCACTATGATCCAAATGATCTGGACGCTACTGGCACATACACCAAACTAACTATCGACTCTCGTGGTCGTATCATTACAGGCACAAGCCCAACAACCCTTGCTGGATATGGTATTGTAGACGGTCAGGGTCTCAGTGCGGAGCTGACTGCTGTTGATGGATTGTCTACTATTGGTATTCTAACCAGAACAGGGACAGCATCTTATACAACTAGATCTATTACTGGTGCACCTGGACGTATTGTTATGTCCAACCAGTCTGGTCAATTGCAAAATCCCCTGATTGACCTTGCTGATACCCCTGTAGTTTCTGGTTCGTATAACCCAACTGGTTCGGTAATTCTCGACGAGCCTCAGATTTCTGTACCAGAAACTAGCTCAATTCACCAGACTGTTAATACTACAGAGTTTACTGTTGACAGATATGGTCGTCTGACTTATGCAGTGACTGCACCTATTGCCACAGCAACTCAGGGCACAGAAGCTCCTACATGGAATAATACTACCGCTTATTCTCGTTATGATAAAGTCGTCAACTCTGCTAGTAGGCTTTATGAGGCGATCCTTGATATTAGTGCAGGTGGCAGCGAACCTACACATACGGATTCCAGCGATGCAGGATCTTGGAGATATCTCGGATCAGCTCTAAGTCCACAAAAAGGTCTTGCTTCATTTAACCAAGAGGATTTTGATGTAACTACATGGGACTCTGGTACTGGTTATCAGGGTGGTTTTGTAAGTATCGCAGCTGCTGGTGTTGATAATTGGCAACTTCAGAATAATAGAATTTCTTTTGCTGATGGCAACAGTAAAGAAGATTTTGAGCTCGATCAAGAACTGACCCCCGTTACTGGTTATCGTGGATTTAATTATCTCAACTATGTGAGAGTAAATGATACCAGTGGCAATCTTCTGTTCGGAGCAAATAATACTGGAGACGGTGGTAGCGGTGAAGTAGATATTAATGTCCGCACTTATTTCTCCGATCCTGATATCACTTTTGATGGCGCAAATCAGACTATTGATAAGCCTACTGACGGCAACTTCACTTTCAGCACAACTCAAAACAGTGCTTCTGAGCGTCAGTTTAATATCTACGCCACAAACAGTGGATCTGGTGATGCTGTCATTAACATCTTGGCAGACAACGATGTTACGATCTCTGCAACAAATGTAAATAGCAGAGTAAATGTTGAGGACTTCCACTTCCAAGACAACGTTCTCTCTACAACCAATTCGACTCTTGTTCTGGATCCCGCTGACGATGACGGAGCGACTGGTTTAGTTCAGATTCGTGGTGATCTGCAAGTTGATGGTACAACCACAACTGTAAATTCTGTCACTATGACAGTTCAGGATCCTATCATCACTCTTGGTGGTGAGGATACTCTAACAGCAGATGACAATAAAGATCGTGGTGTAGAGTTTAGATACTATGATAGTCAAGAAAGATTTGGTTTCTATGGTTGGGATGAAGATTACTCAGACTCTAACATGTGGAGCGGCACTGGTGGGTATCGCTTCCTCTACAACGCGACTAACACCAATGAAGTATTTACTGGCACTGATGCTCCTATCATCGCTGGTAACCTCAGACTGACGACAGGCACTGGATCGACTTCGACAACATCTGGAACACTGGTTGTAACTGGTGGTGCTGGCATTTCTGAAAATCTGTATGTTGGCGGTACGGTTGATATCTCAAATGATTTTGATATCAACCTTGGAAAATTCACCATTGCTGCTTCTACTGGCAATACCTATATTATGGGTACTCTCCAGGTAGATCAGAGTGTAACACTCGGCAATGCCAGCACAGACATTCTTACTGTAAATTCAGATTCCACTTTTGAGGATGATGTGAGGATCTCTGGTCCAAACACAGTATTCACTATCAATGATGGTAGCGTAACTAAGTTTGAGGTAGACACCGACACTGGCAATACAGAAATTCAGGGCACTGTTCATGTTGTATCTTCTGTAGATATCGACAGCACTCTGAATGTTGATAGTGATGTAACATTTAATGCAACTCTTGATGTTGATGGCAATAGTACATTCCACAATAATATCACTCTTGATACCACAGGTAAAAACTTTAAGATTACTAATGGCGTAACAGACAATTTCACTGTTCTTTCGACCAATGGTAATACCTATATTCGTGGCACACTAGATGTTGTTGGTAACGTAACCCTTACAAACAACCTGACTGTTAACGGATCGCAGATTACTCTCGGTGATTCTGCTGCGGATATTCTTACCGTCAATTCAGATACAACATTCACAGATAACGTAACTGTCAATCAAGCAGTTGATTTTGATAGCACTCTGAATGTTGATGGTGCGGTTGATTTTAACAGCACTCTTGTTGTTGACGGTCAGACAACTATTTACGACTCTCTGATTCTCCAGAGTGATAATGAAGTTCTGAATATTAACAATGCTCTGGGACAGACTTGGTTTAGCATTGATTTCGACAATGGTAATACTGTCATCGGTCGTCCTGGTGTTGGTTCTGCAACTGTTGGTACTGTTACTGTACATGGTGACGGCACATTTAACAGAGACGTTACAATAAATGGCAACACTACAATTGGCGATGCCGATACCGACACTCTGACAACCAATGCAACATCAACCTTTAATGCAAATGTAACTCTTGCTGCAGGAAAGGATCTCCATGTCGGTGGAGATGTTGAGATTGATGGCGACCTTACCGTACATGGCACAACAACCACAGTCAACAGCACTGTAGTCACTCTCGATGATCCCATTATCACTCTTGGTGGCGATACCGATCCAACTACAGATGATAATAAAGATCGTGGTGTTGAGTTCCGTTATTACAATGGCACTGCAAGAAAGGGTTTCTACGGTTGGGATGATTCTGCCCAACGTTATGCCTTCTATCATAATGCAACAAATTCTGCAGAAGTATTCAGCGGAACTCGTTCTGGTATCGATGCAGGATCTCTGAAGCTCTTCGACACCACAGATTCTACAAGCACATCAACTGGAACACTGATTGTTGGTGGTGGTGTTGGTGTTGGTTTGGATCTTCGCGTTGGTTCTGATCTAGTTGTTTCCGAGACTGGTTACTTTGGCAGCAACCTTGATGTAATCGGAGACTTTGATCTGACATCTGATTTCAGAATCAATACCAATAAGTTCACAGTTAATGCTGCGACTGGTAATACTGTTGTTGCTGGCACACTCAGAGTTGATGGAAATACCACTATTGGAAATGCTGGAACTGATGCACATATAGTAAATGGCACTGTTCAGTTTAACCACGCTGTAACTTCCACCAACATTACTGCTGATCAGATTAAGATCGCTGTAGATGCAGATAACGAAATTAGCACAACATCTGGAAATCTGATTCTTGACTCGGCTGGCGGCACAGTCAATATCACCGATAACGCTGATGTAGATGGCAATCTCAACGTAGATGGTAATACATCTATGGTTGGATCTCTTTCTGTTGGTGGAAATGTATCTCTTGGGAACGCTGGAACTGATGTTCATGTAGTTACAGGTACTGTAACCTTTAACCAAGCAATCACTTCCACTGATATCACTGCAGACAATATTAAGATTGGAGTTGATGGATCTAATGAGATTTCTACAACAACTGGAAATCTTATTCTCGATTCTGCTGGTGGTACTGTTAGCATTACTGATAATGCCACTGTATCTGGAAACTTCACAGTTAATGGTAATACTACCATCGGTAACGCTGGTACAGACGCCCACACAGTGAATGGTACTGTGCAGTTTAATCAGGCAATTACTTCTACCGATATTACCGCAGATAATATTAAAATTGGTGTTGATGGATCTTCTGAGATCAGCACATCTCTCGGTAACTTAACACTGGATTCGGCAACTGGTCTGACAATTATTGACGATAGCTTGTCAGTTTCTGGTACATCCACTCTCACTGGTCAACTTACAGTTAACAACTCAATTCTCATTGAGGCGGCAAATCAGCAGCTGAGAGTGAGAAGTAACCTCACAGATTGGTTTACTGTAGATTCTGATAATGGTAATACCTTTGTTGGCGGCACTCTGAACGTTAATGGTGCGTCGGTAATTGACGACACTTTGGGTGTAACTGGTGCTGCTAGCTTTGATAGCACCATGAGTATTGATGGAATTACAACCATCAATGATACAACAAACGTAACAAATCTTCCAGTTCTCTTTACCCCTGGTGGTGCTTTGAGGGTCGCTGGTGGTGCATCGTTTGCTGGTAATGTTGCTTTCGGAGCTGACATCCAAATTTATGGTGATTTCACTGTAGATGGTAATGTGGTTCAGAAAGGTAACCAAGAATTCCGTGGTCGTGTTGAGTTCTCTAAGAATGAAACTCCATCGAGATTGACTGATGATGCTGCAGTGATGATTACTGATGGCGGCATGACTGTTGCTGAGCACTCATACTTTGGTCAGAATATTTACATTGGTCCAAACAACGCAACAACGATTTCCTTGTTTGGTGCGTCTGGTAATGCATCTTTTGCTGGTACTCTGAACGTAACTGGAGCATCTACATTAGCAGCAGTAAGTGCTTCTAGCATTACAACATCAGCATCTGCCATTATTGGTGGTTCTATTCTTGTTAACACAAACAAGTTTACAGTTGCTGGTTCTACTGGTAATACTAATATTGCAGGAACTCTGGGCGTAACTGGTAATACCATTCTTGGTGGCACTCTGCAAGTTGTCAATACTGTGGATCTAGACAGCAGCCTGAATGTTGATGGAACAACCACCCTCAACGCTGCTCTGACACAAAATAGCACATCTCTGTTTAAGGATAACGTTGTTCTTCAGGGAGCATCTAAGACTCTGCAGCTGAAGAATGGCTCTGGCACTGTACGTGTGGAGATGCAGTCCACGACTGGCAATATCATTGCCGCTGGCCAAACAGCCACAAATAGCCTCGATGTAACTACCAATGCTGTTATTGGAGGAACTCTTGGCGTAACTGGTCAGATCACTGGTAATGTGACTGGTAATCTGACGGGTACTGCAGATAAGTCTAATCTTGTTGGGATCACAGAAACAGCAACCTCCAATCTGACATATTATATCCCCTTCGTTTCTACCAACACAGGTTACACTGAGATTCGCACAGACTCAACAAACCTTCAGTACAACCCATTTACTAACAGACTGACAGTTTCTAACTTCCGTTCTACAACTGACTTTGAGGTTCAGGGTAATCTGAATATTACAGGTAACATCACATATGCTCAGTCTCAGGTTGGTGATATCAGCAACCATGATACAGATGCTCTCGCAGAAGGTACTACAAATCTGTACTTCACAACTGCAAGAGCAAGAGCTTCAGTCTCTGCTGGCGGAGACCTTGGCTACGATTCCAACACAGGTATCTTCAGCGTAACTCTCCCAACTCAATCATCTCTGAATGTTGATGATCTCATCACACTTACTGGGCGCCCAAATGGTTCTACTAACCTGTCTACATTTACAGGTAGCACCATTTCCGATAACAACAATATCAAGGGCGCACTACAACAGTTGGAGACAGCTGTAGAGCTCAGAGCTCTGACTTCATCCCTCCATCCTGTAGCCACCAATGGCTCTTACAGTTCTTTGAGTGGTACACCCACAATCAGCGCATTTGGTGCATCTCTGATTGATGATACTACTGCAGCTGCTGCACGTACAACTCTCGGTCTGGGTAGTGCTGCTACCACAAGTAGCACTGCATATGCAACTGCTGCACAAGGCACAACTGCTGATGATACTAACAGTGATCTGAGTGCACTGTACAGTGCTCTGAATGCTATTGGTAATGATGCTGGCATTGTTACCGTTGCAGATCTCAAGGCTGCTCTCGCTGCTCTCACTCGCCCCTGATAACTAATGGCAACTCTAACTTCCAAAGCAGATCTCAAAGAATATTGTCTCCGTAGACTGGGTAAACCAGTCTTGGAGGTCAATGTTTCCGATGATCAAATAGACGACGCTATCGATTATTCTATTCAGAAATTCCAGCAATTCCATTACGATGGTGCTGAGAGAGTTTATCTGAAACATCAGATCACTCAGGAAGATATCGATCGTGCGAAAACTAATGATAGCACAACAGCTGGAACTACAACGTGGCTGGAAGGAAATACTTACATCCCCGTCCCAGATCATATCCTATCAATTGAGGGTCTTTTTGGATTTACAGACAAAGGCACCCGCAGTATGTTTGATATTCGCTATCAGATGCGTCTGAATGACTTGTATGACTTTACGTCTACACAGTTCTATCATTATTATATGATCCAGCAGCATCTGGAAACTATTGATTTTCTTCTTGAGGGTATGAAGCCAATTCGGTATTCTCAGGTGCAAGATAGACTGTATCTTGATCTCGACTGGACTGAAGATATGTTAGTCGATCAGTATGTTGTCATTAAGGCATGGAGAGCACTCGATCCACTCACTTGGAATGAAATTTATAACCAACTCTGGATCAAAGACTATACAACTGCAAAGATCAAAAAGCAATGGGGTCAGAATCTCACCAAGTTTAATGGGGTACAGATGCCTGGTGGCGTTACTCTAAATGGAGAGATGATCTATAACGACGCCGTAGAAGAACTCAAGATTTTAGACGAACAACTTCGTACCACTTGGGAAACACCACCACTGGACATGATTGGCTAATATGGCACTTAACAGTTACTTCACACAAGGAACAGCTGGAGAGCAAGGTCTCGTCCAGGATCTCGTTGACGAACAAATTAAAATGTTCGGGAAGAACGTTTATTATATACCCAGAACTCTAGTAAAAGAAGATAGTGTATTCGGTGAAGATACTTTATCTAAATTTGAGGGTGCCTTTGAGGTTGAGGTTTATCTTGAGGATGCTGGTGGTTTTAGGGGCGACGGCGATATTTTCTCTAAATTTGGAGTCAGAATTCAGGATCAAGTCACATTTATTGTATCCAGAAGAAGATTCACTCAAGCTGTTGATGATAATGCTCAACTAATTGTTGAGGGGCGCCCCAATGAAGGAGACCTTATCCATTTCCCACTGGCAGGAAAAACTTTCGAGATTCAGTATGTTGAGCATGAAAATCCATTTTTCCAGTTAGGGAAACAATATGTTTGGGGACTTCGCTGCGAACTATTTGAGTATAGCGATGAAGATATCAACACTGGTATCGAAGAGGTTGACGTACTCCAGACTAACTTTGCAAATGCTATTACTGTCGTAATGGCAGATGGTGGCACTGGAGATTTTACAGTTGGTGAACTTGTTACTGCTGCAACTACTGGAACAGTAGCAGAAGTTAAGAGCTGGGATTCTACATCAAAACAGCTGATTGTCATAAACCGAACTGGTTCTTTCTCCAGTGGGGAGACAGTAACTGGGAATGATAGTTCTGCTGTATGGACAACCTTAAGCTATAACACAATAAATAATGTGAATGATGAGTATGATGACAATTATACCATCGAAACTCAAGCGGATGAGATCATTGACTTCACTCAGTCTAATCCATTCGGTGAGTATGGTAACAAAAATGGTGTACTCTAATGTTAGGAACTTACTCATATCACGAAATCATTAAAAAGACAGTTGTAGCATTCGGTACACTGTTTAATAACATCGAAATCCGTCGTAGTAGCGGATCTAAGACAGAGGTGATGAAAGTTCCTCTGGCATATGGTCCTAAGCAAAAGTTTTTGACTCGTCTACGCCAAGTTGGGGATCTTACCCAAAAGGATCAAGCACAAATTACTCTTCCACGAATCTCTTTTGAGATCAATGGAATCTCATATGATCCAACAAGAAAGGTTTCCCCAACTCAGTATATCAGAAGTACCGCTTCTGATGGAACTGTAAATAGATCATACATGCCAATTCCATACAATATTAATTTTGAGTTGGCAATTTTATCCAAAAATCAAGATGATGCTCTGCAGATAATTGAGCAGATTCTCCCATACTTTCAGCCAAGTTTTAATATCACAATGAACTTGGTCCCTGAACTTGGAGATAAAAAAGATTATCCTGTCACTTTGACAAGTGTAAATTATGATGATCAATATGAGGGTGACTATGACACTCGCAGAACATTGATTTATACCTTACAGTTTGTTGCCAAAACATATCTGTATGGTCCTATTCAGGATAAGACAAACGAAGTTATTACCAAAGCAATTGTGGATTACGCTACAGATTCTGCGGTCACTGCACCCAGAGAAGTACGTTACACAGTTACACCAGATCCCATCGATGCTAATGCGGATGATGACTTTGGTTTTAATGAACTTTACAGTGAATTTACAGATGGACTCTCAAGAAACCCAGTCACAGGAATTGACGAATAAGTATGATGGTATCGAGGATGCTCTCGATATCTCTACTGAAATCGTACCGCAAGAATCAGAAGTACCTGAGGTAAAAGCTGAGGTAGTAGATCTTACTGCAACAAAAGAGCAGCTTAAGAAGGATTATGAATATACTCGTGGAAATTTATATTCTTTGATAGAAAAAGGACAAGAGGCAGTTGATGGTATCTTAGAACTCGCTCAGGAATCTGATCAACCTAGAGCATATGAGGTTGCTGGTCAACTGATTAAACATGTTGGTGATGTTGCTGAGAAGCTTATTGATCTACAGAAGAAAGTTTCTGAAATAGAAAATCCCAAAAAAGAAAAGCAAGTTACTACTACAAACAATACTATGTTTGTTGGTAGTACAGCAGAGCTTGCTAAATTTCTAAAACAACAACAGGATAAATAGTAAGAGCACATCAACACTTATACCAATGAATCGAGTCCGAGTATTGGCAGATGAGGTAACCCTCTCTGTCGCAACAAATCTGAATAAGGCAACTGTTGTGAGAGTGGTTAATGATACCACAGCTACCATTGTTTTGACAGTTGATGATGCTGCTGTTGTTACAGAGCGTGGTGGTGCAGATAAGTATGTTGCACTCGGTGTTCGTGATACAAGCATTGCAGCTGGCGAAGTTATGTATCTGGAGAAAGATCCTCTGGAAACTATTGATGGTGCTGGTCTGAAGTGTACAAAAGTAGCAAGACAGTAAGATGCCTGCCAAGTCCGTTAAACAACAACGCTTTTTCGGGATGGTCCGAGCTGCTCAGAAAGGTGAAGGGGCAGCATCGCCTGAGGTTGCCAAAGCTGCTTCCTCCATCTCTAAGAAAGACGCCAAAGATTTCGCCTCCACTAAACACAAAGGTCTTCCAATGAAAAAAGAAAATCACGATTTCGAGACTTGGGTAGAGTCTCTGGTAGAAGAAGGTTATGACCTTTCCGATTTCACCTGGGAAGAGATGTATGACATCTATGAAGGTGAAGGATCTTATGGTCAAACTCCCAAAGCAAGAGAAGCGATGGGCAAACTTGCTATTGCGAGACGCGATAAGCCAGCAAGTGAATATTCACAGAAGGGTGAAAAGACTAAAAAAGTAAAAGCAATCGAGAAGCATACTCGTAGAATCGATAATGGCCCTAACGTAGGCAACCGTGGTAAGAGATCCACTTCACCTAGATGGTCTGGTGGTAGGGGTAAGATGGATCAAGATGCTAGAGATTATGCAAGAGCAGATTCTGCAGAATATGGGTCTGGAACCCACGGCAGTGGCACTGTAACTAAGAATCCCAAGAAACTGCGCAAGCAAAAAGCCATTGGTGAAATTGGTGAAGGTTACATTCGCGAAGAAGATTACGATCGTATGAAAGATCGTCGTATGGAGCGTGGTGGAGTTGACGGCAACACCCGCTATCCCTCTAAGTCGTCTGGTGGCGGGGCAAAGAAACCAAGAAAAGATGTCGGCATGTCGGCACTTGAGTTGGTAAAATCTCAAATTCGTGCTAAGCACGGTGATAAGGCAATCTATGAGCCTAAGAAGAAAGCAAATGAAGGTTACGCCCCTGGCGATATTGACCAGAAAGTTGGTGCTGTAACTGCTATTCCTAAGTCTGAGCGTGATGCCGCTAGAGAAAGACTCCTCAAGAAAGCAGCAGAAAAGCGTGCTGCTATGAAGAAAGAAGAGTCTGAGTTTGCAGGCAACTATGAGGGTCCTCTGTATGCACCCCATCCAGATCTTGTGCAGGAGCGTGGTGACTTCTGGCATCCTGATCCCGAGAAGGATCGCAAACTGGGTGGTCCTGGTGCTAACCAGCGTGCTCGTGAAGATCGTGCTGCAGCTGCTAAGCCAAAGAAAGATTATAGTAAGTCTCTCAAGCCTGGTGAATCTTACATGGATTTCCATAAGCGCAAGCAGGCTGAGAGAGGTATGAGAAAAGAGGGCAAGACCTATAGTCAGTTTGTTCTTGAGGCAAAAGGAGAGTATTGATTATGGAAAGTAAACAATGCCAGTATTGCGGCATTACTCCACCTAAAGGTCACCAAAGACCCATTAACTGGATGGAAAAGCATGAGGCCAATTGCCCACTAAATCCAAAGCATAATAAGAAAAAATGAAGTCCTTTAAGCAATACATTTCTGAAGCAAAGAATTGCCCCGCAGGAACCAAATACTGTAATAAGTGTGGTTCTTGCGTGGCAAAGACTTGCGAAGAAAAGAAAGTAAAAACTCCTTCGGTAAATCCACACTATATGTCAGATGGTGAAGAGGATGTTGCCGAAGGAGTAGGACTCTCTGTTGCTCATGCCATTGATAAGACCAATCCACCACCAGTCAGCAGAAGAAATAAAGTTAGCAA
>BB_Man_B_Liq_inBBDRAFT_1000218_pt1 | contig 11065 bp, 4 predicted proteins | sample BBManParaguerPR_4_FD_10244 | JGI IMG/M metagenome (IMG submission 10244) | reverse complement strand
CATTCAGACCGCCAGTAAAATCAACATCTCCAGTTACATCACCAGCAAAAGCAATAAAACTATCAGACTGACCAAGAGTTATCGTTTTTCCAGTAAGACCTCTTATTTCTCCGTCTTGTTCAAATACAATATCTACATTATTAACACCATCACCGATATAAACATCAGAAGCAGTATCACCAATCTGAATATCCCCAGCAGAAGAAGAAATATTTAAATTGCCAGTTCCATCTAACTGAATGGTAGCACTCGAAATGCCAGAAGTATTTTGAAAATCGATAAGACCCGAAGCGGGTGTAATTACTACGTCTGCCATTTAGAAAATTCTTCCTCCAAGTCTTTTCTTCTGTTCGGTGAATGTAGATCTTACTCTCGTTGGTATCATTGAGAATTTATTACATTGATTTACCAAATTAAAAGCAGGACTTGCATACGGTTTATCTATATTTATCTGCAGATCTTTCAACCAGAATCCTTCTGCCGCATTACTACTGCTACTACGGAATCCAATCAGATATTGTCTTGGATATGGTTTTGATGTGATAGTAATTTGTTCCTCCTCATATGCAGAAGCAGCAGCGGCAGAAAACTGACTTAAATATCTTTTTCCAGACCATTTGTGAGAATCAGCTGTTGTATAATCCAATTGGTTTTCATACCAATTAGAAGTCATATCAGTGGCAAATAAGTATGGATAAGTTCCAGAGAATGATGGTGCAAGTTTACACTTTCCAGATACTCTAACTGTAACATTAGCAGGAATATAAATTCTTTCACACATTGCTGGGTTATTACTATCATTATGTCTTCGAAAACATCTCCATGCCTTTTCCTCAAGATCCCAATATGCCTCCCAGTTATATGAATACAATCTAATCGCATCAATCTCATAGTTGTGTTCAACACTTAGAATTGGTTGACCTCCCAATCCTCTATGATATTGAGTATTCCAAGAAGAACTTGCCTGTTGAGTTCCTGTTCCTGCCTCAACATTTGGATATCCACTCAGTGGTTTTATATAGCAATATAAAAGGTGTGTTTGTGAATTTTCAGTGTGAACTCCATATCGGTTACCAGTAAATCTACATCTATAAAATGTAAGACCAGAATCACTATTGTATGGAGTTATCCAATAATTGCAACCGTCAATAATAACATCATGAAATCCAAAACCATTTTCATAGTAGGTTAATGCTCTCAATCCATTAGCACCACGACTTCCATAGTTATATGCAAACTCCCAGTTTTCGGTGTTGCCTTCTACTCTGAAAGCTCTATCTCTTCCTGCGACGGAAATTGAATTAAAACAACCTGTTCCAGGTTCATAATAAAGAACAATACCATCTTCACCATTCATTGACATGGAACACCTTAATTTTGCATGTCTGAAATCATATATCCATATCGGTCCCCAGTCTCTTCTATGAGTATTTTCTGGATAGGCATGACAAACAATACCCTCTAACCAAGGTTCTCTATCTCTTGCTGGTATTTGTTCGGTATAAGATACAGGTGAATTATCTGTGCTTGCTCTTCCTCTGATTACAAAACCAGCATCAACATTATTATCATCATTGCCCATGTTTCTCAAATAGACATCTTTGACAACAAATGTAGTATTAAAGTCACTAATAGATTCCTTATAGAAGAAACCATAGTCACTTCCATCTGTTGCGACAGTTTCAATAATAATATTTCTTGTCATTCTGGTGACTAATGCACCTTCAACAACATTATAACCTACTGCCGCATCCACTGTAATAGTATTGCTGCTTACACTTGAAATAGTATGCTTATAATTGTTTGTTTGTGCTCCACCATGATCAGTGGAACTATCTGCCTCACTACGTTTTTCAATCCATATTTCATCACCAGCAGTGAACATATTAGCATTTGCAACTGTAATACTTGTTGCAGTGCTTGTTGCTGATGCTGATGTTACTGTGGCCACTTTACGAACCTTACTACCATTCGTGTGTGGTTTTTCTGTGGCAGTAAGATATACAGTTTCACCAGTGACTGTTCCTGTCACTGCACTATTCAAAGTCAGTCTATTTCTATTATAGTTAATGCTAGAAATAGTTCTTATATTACGATTAGAACCTGTTCCAAAGATAATAGTCTGACCTTCTCTGAATACCTTTGCGTTTGATACAAAAAGTCTAGTGCTATTTACTCTTGTGACAGTTACATCATTTGGTCCGCCATAAATTCTAAAATAAATTGTATTACCATCTACTTCATGAATCCAGAAACCTTCATCTTGATTTGCATATGGATGAGTATCCACATTACCTGAGGTGGTGCTTACATGATCAAATACTGCGATCCATTCACCTGCGGCAAAGTTTGTTCCACTCGCAACTGCAAGTGATGTTGATCCTTCTGCTTCTGCTGCCGAAAGAGTAGTGCATGGCATACCATCACTACCTTCTATAATCACATGAGTAGCATTTTCGTTTTCAATCCATACTCCATGTCTATCGGCAGAACTTCCATTAATCTGTATGGTTGCACCATCACGAAGATGCAAACATCCACCACCTTTAACATAAAGTCTCCCATTCATTCGGAGAGTCATGCTGGCTGATGCCTGACTCTGAAGAATTCCATACACATAACTATCGGCAAATCCGTTCGTGGGAACAGACATACCAGAATCTAATGTTACTGTATGACCAGAAGTGATATCAAATCTATCTCCATCAGCAGGAACAACGCCACCATTCCAAGTTGATGTGCTACTAAAATTTCCTGACTGCGTACTTGTAATTGTTGCCATTAGATTTCATCCTCCTCATCCATTATTTCCAAATCTTCTTCAACGACACTCACTTCAATAATCTTTGCGTCTCCATCATTCACAACAGTCACATGTTGTTCTGAAAAATCAGTGTTCATTATTTCTATAGTATTATCATTATTTAGTTTGAATACCATATTAGACATCAGAACTCAACCTCCAGTTTTTCTACATCTTTTCTTTCACCGAAGACTGTATAGAAGCAGTCAACAACATCATTTGCAGACTCAACAATCACAGTATTATCGGCAATATCTACTACACTATGTAGCGGAGCCTTTCTGCCAATTGATGTGAGATTGACGGTGATTGTTTCCTCATCCACCAGACCAGTCCAGTGGTCAGGAAGTTCAATTGTATTATTATCTTTCAGTCTTCCACGAACATAAACACCATTCTCTGGTCCTTCCAACGAACCATAACGGAGTTTCATTCCATCCTTGGTTGGGTGGTCAATGACGAATGACTTGGTAGTTGCTGCGAATGAACCATTTACATGAAGTTGATACGATGGTGATGTGGTGTTGATGCCGACATAACCATTAGAAGAAAGAATTCTTACTCTTTCATCATTATGTTGATTGGTTAAGAGTATGAGATCTTCATCATAAGAACTAACCTTTCCACCATCAACTGCTATTGGTTTATCAAAATAATATTGACTTCTATCAGTGTAGAAATGAGACCAACTTGTATTTCTTGGTCCAATCTTCACATATCCATAGTCTGTTGTTATATGTAACTCAGTATTGCCACCATTCTCTAATGTTGGTCCCTCATCAAGGTATATGTGACCACGAACATCAAGTTTCGTTGATGGATTATTAGTTCCTATACCAAGATTACCATCAGATGTAATACGAACTTTTTCTGTTAGGTGACTATTACCACCCCAGTTTCTAGTTGCAAATGCTAATGAAGTTTTACCATTACCTTCTGCCTGCTCACGAACAGCAAAGATACCAGCATTCCCATTACCCGAACCACCACCAATAATGGAGAATCTAAGACCCACATAGTCTCCTGTATTTGCTGCTCCAACACTATCAGACCCGATTCTAATTTCACCCGTCGTTGGAACATACGCATCTGTTCCAGTAAAAATTCCTGTATAGGAAGTTCCATATCCAGGATTTACATCAAGTGCTGCTAATGGATTAGTATTTCCAATACCAATATTGGATAAGGTATGAATACCAGTAGTAGTACTTTCAAAAAATCCTCCTGCAGTAATTTTAATTCCATTAACATAAAGACTGGTAGCACTGATGATACCTGAAGAACCATAAATGGTTACACCAGTGCCTACTTTAAACTGATCATTAGATATATCGACAGATACTAGACCATCAGATACAATATTACCAGTTTCTCTAGTCTTTCCCATATCTTCCTTTTTAGTTATTTATTTTATTATGCTTGCGATTCTGCCCAAGAAATTCTGGAAGAAACTTGGAATGGGGAATCTTGATTAACCGATGTTGTATCAAGAACTGTAGCAGCAATAGTAATAATATCAGGACCATCAGGGAATACACCGTCACCACCAAGAATAGAATTACCCAAGTCAATTAATTTGGAAAGATCAAACGTCTGTGAAGCAACAGTTCTTTCACCACTAGCACCAATATCACCTCCAGAAGCACGGAACTGATAGATGGTAATACCGTCAGAAATTTCATCTCCAGCAGTATGAGCAATATACTGAGATAGAGATGGTGCTCCAACATTATCATACTTCAAATTACTCAATCTACCATTCAAGATAACACTAATTCTACAATCATGAGAAACCGATACACCAAGTTCTCTAAGTTTTAATTGCATTCGATTAATAATATCTCTTTCACCAACAGCACCAATCAAATTATTATCACAAGAAGGTGCTAGTCGGAGACTTACAAGGGGAATTTGAGATGTCAAATCAGCACTAGCAGCACCTGAAGAAGGAGCACCAATATTAACAGTAGTTCCTGCGCCTACATTTGGATAAACAGCGGGAGGGTTTCTAGATCTTTGAAGATATACTCTTACATTAACAGTATCTCCAGAAATAGTAGTATAATTTACAGTATCCCCATTAAGTTCTAAGTCATTAGTATATAATGGAACTCCACTAGTAAACTTAGAAGAATCGGAAGAAAGGAAAGGAATATTTAGATAGTGATAAGGATTTCCCCATCCACTTGTAGAATATAAAGTAGCAGCAGCAGTTGTTATCGCACTATCACTATCACCATTCGTAAATGTTAAAGTATTACCAGATGCTGTAAATAAGTAACTATCGTCATCATCAAATCCACCATCCATAATAACTGATGTTCCCCAGTGGAATAGTGATGGAACAAAGGTAGGAATGCCCTTATTGACTACTTCATATCTTGCCGGAACATTACCTGTTCTCATATATGCTTCATTCAATCTATTATTATGAAGGAACTCATGCATATATTTCACATGACCTAATCTATCTTTAAATCCAAAACGTATCTTACCAGCACCATACCAAGAATAATCCATATAAGCCATCTGAATTGCATTAATATCTAAATTATATCCAGAAGGTCCTGTTCCATCTGCTCTGTCAATATTCCAATTAGATTGCTTAACTCTAACATCTTCTGTCTTTGTAAGAACAACTCCGGTATTAGATTTGCCCTTATATCTTGGTTGAACAATAATTTCAGTATCACTAACAATATTAACAACTTTATAACTTTGACCTCGAATAACAACATAATCATTCAATTTCAAATCACTAGAAAATCTTGTGTTTGTTCCAATGACAGTATTACTTCCATAAACAACGTTAGAAGTTCCTGCCAATTGTTGCGTAGAACTTCTTCTCACACAATGAAGACTTTTTCCATCATACTCATAGAACATGCCATTCTGATCATCAAACAATCCGGCACGAATAGCAGCATTTGTATATCTAGAAATCGTATATTCAAAAAATCCTGTTGGTGATGTTGTTGATGGCGTAGAACCCATCGTGTAAGTGAATGAAAAATCAGTAGAAGATGTTACATCAAATGTTCCATTATATGGATTACTAATATCATAATGAGTAACAGAATTAGAAGAAATACTCACAATATTATGAGATCCAACATAAGTAGATGATCCCACATCAACAGTAAATGTATTAGTAGTTACAGACAAAATTGGAAGTCTTGTATTTTGTCCTGCAGGATCAGTAGAGCGAGGATATGTATGATTTGATGCATGACTATCTTTAGCACAAGTGAATGTGAATGAATTCTCTGCTAAAGATACTTCTTCTCCTACAACAAATCCATGATTACTGATAGTAATAGTTAAAATCCCTGTTGAAGGATCATATGTTGCCGTAGATGGACTATAAGTTGAAAGTATTTCAGCACCACGTACTTTTATAGAATTTCCAGAGACAAGTCCATGAGGAACTTCTGTTGTCACAGTTGCTGTATTAGAACTACCCGTTAGCGTTCTGGCAGGGCGATATGGATTAAAGTTAATCGCCATCGAACACTGAATACCTTTACCTGACTGATAACGGAAATACTTTCTAGTTTGTCTTACAATTTTAGAATCGGCAGATGTTCCAGCAGTAATATCAACTCCACCATCAAATGGTCTATGTAAAAATTCTCCATCCGCTCTTACATTTACTTTAGTATCAATATAATGATTCTCTCCGGTAAGACCTACACCAACACTGTCCCTTAATGTTAATGAAGAATCATTTGTAATTGATGCTATCTCTCCAGTAAGATACCCCGTATAAGTTCCTATACCACTAACAATAAAAGTATCTCCAACAGAATATGTTGATGTAAATCTAGTATCAACACCTGTTACGACTGTTCCATTTTCTGAAGCACTAACTGTTCCTGCAGCTGCAACTCGACCAGAAATAGAACTTACTGTTAAATTATATGCCCCAGCAGAACCTTGAACTCCCGCAATTTCATTAATTGAAGCTCTCCAATTATTAACACTGGAAGCTAATTGCAAATAATTTTGATTTGTAGTAATTGCATAATAAGTGGTAGCATTACTTATTCCAGGGATTGCAGATCCACTAGTAACATTATATACTACTTTTTGACCATCAGAAAGTCCATGGCCATCAGAAAAATGAATATAATAATTTGAAGAATCTTCAACAACATCACCATTATTAAATTCCAATACTCTAGGAGAAATTTGAAGTCCCACACCCATATCAATAGTATTTGTAGTAACTCCGGTTATATTATAATAATTATCAACAACTCCTGACGTTTGTCCTGTTTGAACAGTAATTGTTCCCGTACCACTATCAGTAAAAGAATACGTTACATCATTTAAATTTTTAATTCTAAATCTATTATTATCAAATACAGTTGCTTTTACTGTATTAATGCCAGCAGTAAACTGTGCTGCTGCAAGTCCGTTTTTAATATTAGTGGCAATTGTAGATGCCATAGTAGAAAAACTGAGAATGCTACCACTACCACCATACTTACTGTTAGCATTTGATACAGTATCTTTAACTGCCATCAACATTTCAACATGATAATGTGATCCGCGTCTTTGCGTATCGTATGTACCAAGATCCCACTCATATCGAGTACGTGGATTTTGCCAACTACTATTAGTACCATATTGACCCGACCAAGTATCATTCTCAATCATCATATCAATCTTTATAAATTGCGATCTTCCATAAACACTCTCATAGAGAACGCCACGCCATGTATAGTACCACCCATCCCCTATACTTTGCCTCGTATTTTGAGTCTGAAGATATGAGTTAAAAACATAATACCACTGAGATGTATTCTGTGAACGCCAAGCATCATCATAAGTATAAGTACTAACAGACGATGAATTAATACTTGATGAACTTGGATATGATCTAATTGTTACAAGAGCATCTTCTGCCCCATTGTAAACATATGGAGTACTAATCATATAAAGACCAGTATTTGCCAAGGTTGTAGGAGCACTCCCATAACCACCTCGCAAATAGTTTCTTGTATAATATGCACCAATATCTATAGGACTGCCAGTGTAAAGAATAGTATTTCCTTCTCCATAATTATACCAACGATATTGCGTTATCTGCGTACCATTACTCGCATGAGTATTAAATTGTGCATAATTCCTATTACTTCCAGAATAATGACCATAGGTAATATCCTGATAACTATTGTCTATAGTGCTACCAGGCGTAAAATATCTAGCAACTTGACTATTATTAGGATAACTCATTAAAATACGATTATGGTCATTACCCATAGTAGTTTTAAAAGTTTGGGTAGAACTAACTACAGCATTATAAACTGCCTCAATATCATCTTCACCAGTTATTCCATTTGGTTCCGGCGCAGAAGCATCAGTAGATGGAAGCGATCCAGAAGATGATACAAAAAGGGTCTGATTATTATAAAATCCATGACTTGTTGCAAAAATGGTACTATCCGGTGTCTCCGTAGATGTTGATATAAATTTACTTCCATCAGCAGCATTACTACCTGGATTGGGAATAGTAATAGTCTTTTTACCTACAGTATTTGTGATATACAAACTCGTAGATGTACTAAACCCATGAGGTTGTTCTGTAGTTATAGTTAATGTTGATGGACTAGCATTATTTGTTTCAATACCCTCATTAAAGTCGTATTGAATATTTGAACTTGAGAAAAATGCACCAGGAATAATTACACTGTAAGCGGTTTTTATATTTTCACTACTTTGTTGTGCTGCTCCAGCTCTATATGCAAATCTACTTACTGATTCTACAGAGGTAATAATATATTTTCCATTGGCAGTTTGAGATGATGTTCCTCGAACCTCAATTGGATCTCCAATAGAAAGTCCATGAGGACCAGTACAAATTACATTGATTATTTCAGTATTTGATGTTGTATTAATTGAAGAAATATTGTCAATAGAAACACCAGATCCAGAAGCATAAACTGAAGGAATATTATTTACAAGTTCTACAGTTTCCCACTTTGTTGGTTGCAATCCATACTCAAAGTCAGTATCAATTAAATTCTCTGGATTAGATACTCTAAATTTATGTACAGGATCCAATAAAGATTCTGATGCATCAATTTTATTTTCTTGAGTATCGATGAAAATCTGAAGTTCATCAGTATCACTCATTGACGTTGTATTATACGTCAATGTTATAGTAGTTTTTTCAGTATTATTATCGTAGGCGACTGTACCACCCTTTGCAGAATCTGAAAAATTGTAAATAATTACATTATCAGTTACATTAGTAATTAATTGAATTACTCTAAGAGGATGATATCCATCCAGAATAACCTGTTGTGCCGAAGCATCAAAAGTGTAAGTGTATACTAACTTTTTTGCCATCTCATTCTTCTTCCTGTTTAGATATTTAGATTATTAACCAAGAGCAATTGCATAGGCAATCGATAATTCTTCAGAAATACCACTACCACCTCCACCGCTAGCAGTAGAAACAATAGTTGCAACACCACCATTAACTGTTGCGGTCAAATCAGTATTAAAGTTAATTGTGGTTGCTGTACCAACTGTTAAACCATTATTTTGAATAATAACACCAGTTCCTGAAGAGTATGAAACAACATCTATAATATCATCTACACTTGCTCCAGTTGTTAAAACAACACTTGTCCCATTTGTTGCCGTGAATTCAGCATCACTCAATCTAGCACCATTTAAGAAGACATCAACTGTACCAACAGTATAACTCACATTAAATGTAGTTTGTGAAGCAGTTGCCACAAACGTGGAAACATTTCTCGTTACACCTGCAGTTCCTGCCGATCCTCCACCACCACTATTTCCATTGGAAGCAGAAGTAATTCTTCCTTGCGCATCAACTGTAATATTTGCAGAAGTATATGATCCGGCACTAACACTTGTATCAGCTAATTTAGCAGGTGTTATTGCATCATCAGCAATCATTGCTGTTTGAACCTGAACTTCCTGAATAGTTCCAGTAATAGTTCCACCAAGAACACGATTAGCAGTGACAAGATCTTGCATCTTGTCATAAGTTACAGTATCGGGATCAATACTCCATGCTGCACCAGAGTTTGTTACTGATATATCACCATAATCACCATCACTAACAGTAGTATTTGAAACCTGAGAAACCCAATCATAATCAGTTCCCGTCCAACTTAAAACTTCATTTATTTGTGCAGTGGATCTATTAAGATGAGCATCAACTTTTGTATCGGAATATCCGGAATATCCAGTAATACTTGAAGTCGAAATTCCTGTAATATATGATCCAATGCCGACTGGTATACTAGAATTAGTTTGAGCAGAATTGCCCATCAAATCATGAGCACTACACTGATAATGAAGAACTGATGGAGTAGAGTCAGTTACAACAATCTCAGTATATGTTGATGTTGATGTTACATTTGTGGTGTATGCGGTTGTTTTATCTGCTTCAAGATAAAGACGGAACGGATGGTTCGTCATATCACTAGAACTTAAAGTAAATCTGTAAGTTCTACCTGGAGTTAATGTTAAGAATGGTGATTCAATATCATTCAAGAAGTAACAATTACTTGATCCCTGATCATAATACCTATTAGCGGTTGTTTTAGAACCAACAGTCACAGATATATCTACAGTTTCATCTTTTTTTGGTGGAGCAAATAAAGCATCATAACCAGAGAATGTTGTGGCAGTTACAATACCAGTTATGTCTACACCAGAATCCGTAGTTTCAAGTTTTGTAGCGTTATTATACTTTAGAAGAGCTTTATGTTCCGAACCATGAACAAATTCTGCTGACTGACTATTACCATTTATATCACCACAAAAGGCAAAAGAACCAAGAAATTTTGTATTATGCTGATTATTACGAATCCAATTCTGTGTCCCATCATTGTATATTCTCAATTTTCCATAACCATATCCAGCACCTGAGGGATTTTCACCAATTCTAATTTCAGCATCTTCCGGCAGGTGAATGCCACCCAATGAAACAACAGTTCCACCAAAGAAAGCATTATTCCACTTCTGATCTACGGCAAATGTATAATTATTTTGCCAGTTACCTAAAGTCGTTTTACTAATGCCTACAGTAGAACCACTGACACTTGTGATAGTTGTACTGTTTTGAAGAATTCCACTATCTTCAGTGATAGCCATTCCAACACGAATACCAGTCGTATCAACTCCTTCTAAGATATCTGTATTAGCAGTACCAGCATTTGCAAAAATCCACTTTCTAAATCCAATATCCTTACCATTTCCATTTGGATTTGCTGG
>BB_Man_B_Liq_inBBDRAFT_1000216_pt1 | contig 11094 bp, 13 predicted proteins | sample BBManParaguerPR_4_FD_10244 | JGI IMG/M metagenome (IMG submission 10244) | reverse complement strand
AGAAGGGTCAAGTGACGTGCGATGCTATGCGCAAGACGGGCCATATCGGATCACTCAGCCGCTATCACGCCGTGGCCTGCAACTTTTGCGAGGATCGCATCCGCTGCTTCACGACCATCACGGATCGCCCAAACAACAAGGCTCGCCCCGCGCGCAATATCGCCAACGGCATAGACGTTTTCCAATGCCGTTTCATGGCTACGGAAATCGGTCTTTACTGTCCCCCAACGGGTGACAGGCAAATCCGCGCAATTCCAAAGCGTGGGCAGATCTTCTGGCTCAAAGCCCAAGGCCATGATCACCAAATCCGCGTCCTCAACATAATCGGCACCCTCAATCACCTCGGGGCTTTGACGGCCTGTCGCATCAGGCGCGCCGAGGCGCATTTTCTGAACCTCGACACCTGTTACAGGGTTGCCAACAAAACCTTTTGGCGCGGACAACCAGACAAATTCCACGCCCTCTTCTTCGGCGTTCTGAACTTCGCGTTGACTGCCAGGCATATTCGCGCGGTCACGGCGATACAGGCATTTCACAGAGGTCGCACCCTGACGAATCGCGCTGCGCACACAGTCCATCGCAGTATCACCACCGCCGATTACGACAACTTTTTTGCCTTCGGCATTCAATGCGCCAGTGTCAAAATCAGGCACAGCATCGCCAAAGCTTTTGCGGTTGGACGCGGTAAGATAATCCAATGCTTTGACGATCCCCGAAGCCTCATGCCCCGCAACGTCCAAGTCGCGCGATTTATAGACGCCTGTCGCGATCACGATGAAGTCGTGCTTTTCGCGCAGCGCCTCAAAGGTGATGTCGCGGCCAATATCAGTGTTCAACTCGAACTTGACCCCGCCTTTTTCCAAAAGCTCATTGCGGCGCATCACCACGGGCTTTTCCAATTTGAACCCTGGAATCCCGTAGGTCAAAAGCCCGCCTGCGCGGTCATAACGATCATAGACTGTCACCTGAAGCCCCGCGCGGCGCAGACGATCTGCGGCAGCCAAACCGCCTGGCCCTGCGCCAATGATGCCCACGGATTCTGCCCGCTCGGTTGTGGGGGCAATGGGCATCACCCAACCTTCATCCCATGCGGTATCGGTGATGTATTTCTCGACCGAGCCGATGGTGACGGTGCCATGCCCAGATTGTTCGATCACACAATTGCCTTCGCACAGGCGATCTTGCGGGCAGATACGCCCACAGATTTCAGGGAACGTGTTTGTGGCTTGGCTGATCTCATAGGCCTCGCGTAAGCGCCCTTCGGCNGTCAGGCGGAGCCAGTCGGGAATATTGTTGTGAAGCGGGCAATGCGACTGGCAATAGGGCACGCCACATTGACTGCAACGGCCTGCTTGCTCCGCGGCTTTTTGCTCGGCATACTCGGCATAGATCTCGCGAAAATCCGCACGGCGTTCTTCGGCGGATCTCTTCTCGGGCGTTTCTTTAGCCACGGAGACAAATTTTAACATCGGTTGCTTAGCCACGGAACTNCTCCCATCTTCAACGCGCTTCTCATATTCCGAAAGCGCACCACATAAAAGACAGCAATACTGACCTATATAATGCTGTTTTCATTTCTGGCGGCCAATTTGCAACTTTGATTTACGAAAATAGGTATCGCACCATTACCTATTTCAAAAAATATCACATTAATTCAAGTCTTTAGAGAAGACTCGTTTTTATTGGGACATAGAACTCATGAGCCTGTTTTATCTTTTTATTCTCGCTACCATCCAAGGGATCACGGAATTTCTGCCGATATCCTCCTCTGGTCACCTGATTCTATTGCCCGCGCTGATGAATCATGCCGACCAAGGTCAGGTGATTGATGTCGCCGTGCATGTCGGCACCTTGGGCGCCGTGATCTTGTATTTCTGGGCCGATGTAAAAGAGGCGCTGTTTGGATTTTTCCGCCTCCTGCGCGGCCAGATTGACACACGCGGCGCGTTTCTCGCGCTGTGCCTCATCATATCCACAGTGCCCGTGGTTGTGGCAGGATTGGTGTTCAAGCTTACAGGCCTCTCTGACCTGCTGCGCTCAACGGCGGTCATCGGGTGGACGATGCTTGGATTCGGAATTGTGCTTTATTGGGCAGACCGCACAGGCACAGAAACGAAGCCTGCCACGGCATGGACGCTAAAAGATGCGCTGGTTATGGGGTGTGCGCAAATTCTTGCACTGATCCCCGGCACATCGCGCTCAGGGATTACCATCACTGCCGCACGAAAACTAGGATACGGGCGCGAAGATGCGGCGCGGTTGTCGATGCTCATGTCAATTCCAGTGATCATCGCATCAGGCGCACTATTGGGGCTTGAGGTCATTGGAACCGCAGACATGGCCGCCGCACGCGATGGTGCCATCGCCGCAGGGTTCGCCTTTGTCGCGGCACTTTTGGCCCTGTCTGTGATGATGCGCCTTTTGAAAACCATCAGCTACACGCCCTATGTGATCTATCGGGTGATCTTGGGCGTGGTGCTGTTGGTGACCGCGTATAGCTAGGGCTTATCGCAGCTTAGATGCACTATCGCGGATTGCTGCATATTGGCCGCCATCGCGATAAGGCCACAAATATTCTGGCAAAACCGTATCAAGCGCAGTCGGTGTAATGCCAAAATCTGCCAAGGTTTTTGCCTTCGGCGACACGACATTATCCCGCTTGAGCTGACGCAGCTGATCACGGGTGAGGACACCATTGGTGAAAAGGCCAAATGTCACCGCCTGCGCCATATCAAGGCCAAAGGCCAANGGCGCCGCAGCAAGGCTTGGGACACTCAAGATCACACGGCGGCGNNCAATCACCTTGAGCATCTTTTCAATCAACGCGCGGAAGCTCAGCTGNTCTGGCCCGCCCAATTCGTAAATTCCNCTAAACCGATCATCAAGAATGGCGGTCACAGCCGCTTGGGCCACATCATCCACATAGACAGGCTGAAATTTGCTGCCCGCCCCCATCAAAGGCACGAAAGGCGACAGCCGCGCCATGGCGGCAAAGCGGTTAAAAAACTGATCTTCAGGCCCAAACACAATCGAAGGCCGCAAGATCACCGCCTTTGGGAAAGCCGCCTTAACGCCTGCTTCACCTTGGGCTTTGGATTGCGCGTAAAGGCTATCGCTGTCTGCATCCGCACCGATAGCGGACACATGGACAAGCCGCGCGGCGCGCTCCTCTTTCGCAATCCGCGCAATGCGTGCAGCCCCTTCGGCCTGAACGGCATCAAACCTGTTTTTCCCTGATTCAACGAGAATACCCACGCAATTCACAACCGCATCGGCCCCTTTGATCGCGGCACGCACCGAAGCATCATCGCGGATATTGGCCAAGACAGGCTCGACCTGACCAACCACACCATAAGGGCGCACAAAACCTGCTTCATTAGGGCGGCGCACGGCAACACGCACGCGCCAACCTTCCTTAGCCATACGTCTTGCGATGTAGCGCCCCACAAAACCTGAGCCGCCAAAAATTGTCACAAGCTTGGACATCGTTCTGCCTTTCGGTCGTCTGGTCTGGATTTGCGCGATTGATACGCGGCAAACCCAAGCGAAACAAGGCGCAATTATATCACGCTCAAGCGTCACATGCGCGCAATCCACATCACCCCATCCAAATCCGCCACAGCCATGCAACAGCCGTTGACAGCACCCATGCCGATATATAACAGACAGCCTCACGACACTGGCCCAGGTGGCGGAATTGGTAGACGCGCTAGCTTCAGGTGCTAGTGTCTGTATGGACGTGGAGGTTCGAGTCCTCTCCTGGGCACCAATCCCAAAAATTGAAATGCCGCAAACCGCTCAGAGATTGCTCTCTGGTGCGACGTCTAGAAATTCGTCCATAAACAGGCTCATCAATTCGGTGCGGGAATTTACGCCCGTTTTCCGAAAAATACTCGAGCTTTGCGCCTTGATTGTGCCCTCAGCGGTGGCGCGGGCGGTGGCAATCTCGGAAATACTCAAACCTTTCAGCATATACATCGCGATATCACGCTCTGCGGGGCTAAGCCCCCAATGCGTAAATTTATTGCGCACGAAATGATCCATTTCACCGCGTAGCAAGCGCAGCGATTCTGTTTGAGCGATATTACGCTCCTGCATCAGGCGCAGTTGCCGCAACAAAACGCGAATGGCCAAGATCAATGCGGCTGCCGATGCAACTTCGAAGGTGAGATGCACCAAATCAAGAAAACTCGGCGCGTTGCGGGCTATCAACCGCTCGTAAAGGTCACTTACGATGTCGAATACGAAAAACAAAACGCTGCCAAACAGAAATAAAGACGTAAATTTCAGGGTCTTTTCTTCTTGAAACATGGGTTTTGGCATAAGGGATCCCGAAACTCTGTGCGACGTCTTCTGTATACTGAAATCTTGCCGCCATCGGTAGCCTAAGATCGGACTAAACCAAAGATATAATCCATGGGTTTTACGACCGTGGTTCAGTTGGCGTGACCAAAAGCCATAAGTATCTGCAAGCCTGCGACACGCCCCATCCTGAAACGACCATGCAAGGTGCAGCCCGTGCAAGACCCGACACCAGAGACGCGCAATACTATGTTGCGCAACGGCCTTCCCCATTTTGCCCTCAACTTAGCTGGGGCGACCTATATTATGGCGCTGCTCAATACCGCCTTTTGGCAAAGACTGATGACCCTGTTCGAGGGAGATCTTCTTGCCGCCATCGGCTTGGCCGCGGCTGTGGGCGCCTTGACCTTATTGCTGCTTGAATTGATCGGGCCAAGCGTTCTGCAAAAGCCCGTTCTGGCGGTCTTGATCCTGATTTCCGCCTCAGCAAATTATTTCCAAACGACCTTTGGCGTGTTCATTGATGAAGAAATGGTGCGCAGCACTTTGGAAACGACAGTCGCAGAATCGCGCCATCTTATAACGGCATCTATGGTTCTGAAGATCGGGCTGACAGGCGTCCTGCCCGTTTTGGTTTTGTGGAAAATCCCAGTACGGAGGGTGCGGGTTATCCATCAACTTTGGCGATATCCGCTCGGGGTCGTTGTTAGCTTTGCCTTGGTGATTGGGTTTCTCTTTACCAACTATAAAACCTACTCATCCGTGTTGCGGGAAAATCATGCGCTGATGCAATCCTATCAGCCAGGGGCAACGCTGCTATCGGTGGCTAAGTTTATCAAAAATGAATATGCTACGGGCAGAATTGAGGTGGCCCCCCTTGGCGAAGATGTGGCGCAAGGGGCGCAGCTTTCAAATTCGGACAAACCACTGGTTTTTGTCCTGTTTGTCGGTGAAACGACACGGGCCGCGAATTTCGGCCTTGAAGGATATGAACGAAACACAACGCCCAATCTGGCTGCTCGCGAGGATGTAATCTATTTTCCGAACACCACATCTTGCGGCACCGTCACGACCGTTTCTGTGCCTTGTATGTTTTCGCCCTTCAGCCAAGACGACTATTCGCGGGATCAGTATTTTGCATCGGAAAACCTTGTGGATGTAATCTCGCGCGCGGGGTTCGATGTGCAATGGTGGGACAATAACACGGGCGATCAAACCGTGATGCAGCGCCTAGACTGGGCCAAGGTTGACGCGACATGGGACCCCGATGCCTGTGCAGCCGGTGAATGCACAGACGCCATCTTTTTGCCCCTCATTGATCAGGTTTTAGAGACTGCCACAGGCAATACTTTGTTGATTCTGCACATGATCGGCAGCCACGGCCCCGCCTATTTCATGCGCTATCCAGAAAGTCGCGCACAGTTTACACCAGATTGCCGATCTGCTGAATTTGCGGATTGCACGGACCAAGAGATTATCAACGCTTATGATAACACCATCATAGAAGCGGATTATGTCCTTGCAGGTGCCATCGAACGCCTGAGCCAAGCGCAGAATGTCGACACAGCCATGCTCTATATTTCCGATCATGGCGAAAGTCTTGGCGAGGGTGGCGTATTCTTGCACGGGTTGCCCCGATTCATGGCCCCTGATGTTCAGACCCATGTGCCGTTTCTTGTTTGGCTTGGGCAATCCTATCAATCGCGCTTTGGAATTGATCAGACTTGTTTGGAAAGCAACCGCAACTCAGGCACATCGCAAGATATGGTTTTCCACTCTCTGCTTGGCCTGTTGAATTTGGACACCGAAGCGCGCAACCCTCGCCTTGATATCACAACAGCGTGCAGTGCAGATGCGGGATGAGGACATCGATGAACAAGCCTGAAAAACAGATCCAAAACCGACAGGGTCTTTTGCATATCATTGACGCAGCGGTTTTTTCTATGGCGGGGTTGCGCCGCCTTTGGCGCGAAACCGCCTTCAAATTAGAGGTCGGCGCTGCCGTTCTTGCGATGGGGGCGGTTGGCTTTTCTAGCGCGGCGCCTGCGCAAATTTTTACACTTGGCTGTTTATTCTTAATGCTTTTCGCGACAGAGGCGCTGAACACAGCCATTGAAGAAATTGTTGATCGCATTTCTCCAGAATGGTCGCTGGCCGCACGCAATGCCAAGGATTTGGGATCGCTCGCCGTTGGCCTCGTGTCTTTGGTCGTGGCTGGCTATATCGCGTTCATCTTCCTCAGCCTGTAACCCCTGCATCACTGAGCATAAATTCACAGATCATTGCCTTGACCCCAATGGGCACCGCCTATACCCAATTTTTATTCGTAATCAGATGGGAAATGGGCAAAGATGGCCGCAAGAGGGCATCACCATATCCGCCCGTGAAAGGCTAGACACGTGACCATCCATACTTATCTTGGCGACCTTCCTGACGGTCTAAAACTGGGGCCGATTGTGGCGATTGATTGCGAGACAATGGGGTTAAACCCACATCGTGACCGCCTGTGTTTGGTGCAATTGTCTGACGGGGATGGAAACGCGCATCTGGTGCAGATCACCCAAGATCAAACAGCAGCCCCAAATCTTTGCGCGCTTTTGACGGATCCGAACACGCTGAAATTATTTCATTTCGGACGTTTCGATATCGCGGCGATGTATCATCGCTTTGGTGCTTTGGCCGCCCCTGTCTATTGCACAAAAATCGCCTCAAAACTGGTGCGCACCTTCACAGATCGGCACGGTCTGAAGAACCTCGCCCAAGAATTGATTGGCGTGGATATGTCGAAATATCAACAAACCTCCGATTGGGGGGCAAGCCATTTGACCGATGCCCAAAAGGATTACGCGGCCTCGGATGTGCTGTATCTGCACCAGATCAAAGATAAACTTGACGCCATGCTCGCCCGTGAGAACCGCCAAGAGATGGCGCAGGCCTGTTTCGATTTCCTGCCAACCCGTGCCAAGCTTGATTTGGCGGGATGGCCAGAGATTGACATCTTTGCGCATTGATCCAACCCCATGCCCCAAGGTGCCACCTATTCTCGGATCATAACATTCAGCAAGTTGGTTCTGCCGCTTGCTGCTTTGGTGGTGTTGTCTCTGATGTTTCTGTTTTCAGGGCGCCCTGATCCGAACCAAGCTTTGCCTCTTGCCACGCGAAGCGCCGATGGCCAATTGGGCCAGCAAGGGATGACCAACCCCCGCTTTGCGATGGTTACAGGATCTGGCGATGCGGTGGAATTGATCGCATCTTCCGCAGAGCCTAGTGATGGAGATGCCAATCAAATTCTCGCCACCAATGTAACGGCAGAAATAACGCGGTTAACGGGCGGGCGCGATCAAATCACGGCTGATCAAGCCTTATGGAATAGCCAAAGCTCTGACACACGATTAACTGGAAATATTGTTGCAACATCACCCGAAGGCTATAGGCTAGATACTGAGGAATTATCTATAATTGCCGCATCTGGTGACATTATCGCGCCTGCGGCGGTTTTGATCACATCGGACGGGATTCGCCTTGAAGCGGGGCAAATGGCAATCACTGGCCCGTCAGATCATCAGGTTGTGCATTTTCAGGGTGGCGTGCGGCTGCTATACGAAGGGAAATAGGGGGGCATATGCGGCAATTCTTCATCGCTATTTTCTTGCTGGCCATGGGCCTGCCTGCGCAGTCGCAGACACAAGTGGGCTTTGGCGGCACCCCGCATGACAGCAGCGCCCCAATCGAAGTTGTCTCCGACAGTCTTGAGGTCGATGACACTAACGGAAATGCAATATTTCGCGGCAATGTGATTGCTGTGCAGGGCGATTTGCGCATCTCAGCGGCTGAAATCCACGTCCTCTATCAAACCAATGCCGAAACGGCGGTCAAAACGATATCGACCAAGTGCAAGCTCTAGGTGGGGTTTTGATTACCCGCGGTGTGGACGCGGCCGAGGCTGAAACCGCCACCTATTTCGTAGCTCGCAACGAAATGGAAATGGTTGGCAATGTTTTGGTCAGTCAACAAAGCGGTGTTATTGCGGGCGAGCGGATGCTACTGGATATTGCCACGGGGCAAGGCACGGTGGATGGGCGTGTGCGCACAACTTTGCAGGGGGCAAACCAGTAAGTCATGGCAAAGCGGGTGTCATTAAAGGTCGAAGAGGGCGCAGCGGGTTTGATCGTTTCAAACCTCCGCAAAAGCTATCGCCGCAGACCTGTCATTCGTGATGTTTCCATGGAATTGCGCAGAGGCGAGGTCGTGGCCTTGCTTGGCCCAAACGGGTCAGGCAAAACCACAAGTTTCTATGCAATCGCGGGCTTGGTCACGCCTGATGGTGGCAAAGTAATGTTGGATGGCCACGATGTGACGCGGTTGCCAATGTATCGCCGCGCACGGGCGGGCATAGGATATTTGCCACAGGAAATGTCGATTTTCCGCGGCCTATCAGTTGAGGCAAACATTCTATCAATCTTGGAGATATCCGAGAAAGACGGCGCAACACGGCGCAAGCGGCTTGAAGATTTGCTGAGCGATTTTTCGATTGAACATTTGCGCCGCGCGCCCGCCCTATCCTTGTCAGGTGGGGAACGGCGGCGGGTGGAGATCGCGCGCTGCTTGGCATCAAATCCGCGCTATGTGTTGCTGGATGAGCCCTTCGCGGGCGTTGATCCGATTGCCGTGAACGATATCCGCAGTCTTGTTGCCGACCTCAAAACGCGCGGCATTGGCGTTTTGATCACCGACCATAATGTGCGTGAGACGCTGCAAATCGTGGATCGCGCCTATATCCTGCATGACGGCAAAATCTTAATGAGCGGCACCTCCAAAGATGTCGTGCAAGACGAGAATGTGCGCCGCGTCTATTTGGGCCAAAATTTCAAAATCGGCTGATCGTCTTCTGCTTTACGTTGACAGATGGCGGGGATTCGTCGCCAAATAGGGGTGATGTTTGACAGAGCCAACACCCTCTTCTTTCCTGTCGCGCTGCTGACCGCAGGCAGAAATAGATTTGGGCAGGCGGTATCCCTGACATCTTATTTTATAGTGTAGCGTTGCAGCCTCGCTTCAACGCTATCTTTACGTAATGGAGGTAACATGCGCTATCAAATCAGTGGGAAACAAATCGATATTGGCGAAGCACTCCAAACATATGTGAAAGACGGGCTTGGCGCGGCAGTTGCAAAATATGCTGAAAGACCAACGGATTCACATGTCGTTTTCTCAAAAAGTGGACATGAGTTCGTATGCGAATCCAATGTTCACCTTTCCACTGGACTCAGCGCATCTGCCAAAGGCAGCGATACAGAAATCTACGCGGCCTTTGATAAGTGCTGTGAGAAAATGGAAAAGCAACTGCGCCGATACAAGCGCAGATTGAAAGATCATCACCGCGAACGCGCAGAACCCGTTGAACATTTCGCTGCGGCCTCGTATATCCTCGCGTCAACAGACAAAGACGAAGATGATGCGGATGACACCTTGCAGCCCATCATCATCGCAGAAACCGAAACTAAAATCCCTTCGCTCTCTGTGGGTGAGGCGGTAATGCAGATGGAATTGGCGGGCGCCCCTGTCTTGGTATTCCGAAACGAAGCGAGCGCAGGCGTAAACATCGTCTATCGCCGCGAAGACGGAAATATCGGCTGGATTGATCCCCGCTAGACCGAAATAAAGACCCTGACGGGTAAGGAATACACGCGAATGGAACTTTCGATGCTCCTTGAGCCGCAAGGCGTGAAGGTTGTTTCTGATGTGACAAGCAAAAAGCGGCTTCTGCAATCTCTTGCAGATGTGGCTGAGGGTTTGCTTGACGTCAGCGCCTCGGAAATTTTCGAAGCTCTGCAGGAGCGTGAAAGCCTAGGGCCAACAGGCGTGGGGCATGGCGTGGCCTTGCCCCATGCGCGTTTGTCGGCGCTCACGAAAATCACAGGCGTATTTTTCCGTCTTGAACGTCCCGTCAACTTTGATTCCGCAGACAGACAGCCTGTTGATCTGGTTTTTGCGCTGTTTGCGCCTGCCGATACAGGCGTGGATCACCTCAAGGCGCTGGCGCGCGTGTCGCGCACATTGCGGGATGCGGAACTTTGCGAAAAATTGCGGGCAAATTCTGACCCAATGACACTGCACACCTTGTTGACAGGCGGCGCAGAAAGCCAAGCGGCCTAGGCCCAAGACCCAAATCCAAAACTGACATAGTCGCGCCGATAGGCCTCGGCGCAGACATCCTCAATTTCGGTCGTGTATATCTCGGAAAGCGAAATTGGATCGCAGGGATTGGGCAGAACGAAGGCCTGATCTTGCCCCGCCAAAGCAGGAAGGGCATTTGGCAATTCTTCGGCCCGCAACAAGAGATCAGGCAGTTTCACCTGCGCCATGCCTTGCAAAATTGCTGTCTGGCTGGCCCAAGCAGGATCAACAGGAAGGCCCGTTTGCCCCGCCAGATTGCCCCGTAGAAATTTCAGAAATTGCAAGAAGCCTGCGCGCTGCGCCTCAAGTGACCACTCTTGCGCCCCGCTTTGACTTGGCAAAACAAGCCCGTAGGTTTTGCTTAAAACGCGCCGCGCCGTTGCAAAATGAGGGCGATCCTGTGGCAGGATATAACGGGTAAAGACATCATAGGCCCGCTCCAACGGGTGTTGGATTACCGCAAAACTGCGATAGCCGACATGCGCCCGCATCCATTGACGCAATTGATTTTGGCTCATGCGCCGATACAGCCCATCGCGCCCCACCCCATCAAGCGCCCCCATCCAATCAATCACAGCCTCAGATAAGGTGCCACGCATCGGTTGAAACAATAGG
>BB_Man_B_Liq_inBBDRAFT_1000215_pt1 | contig 11099 bp, 13 predicted proteins | sample BBManParaguerPR_4_FD_10244 | JGI IMG/M metagenome (IMG submission 10244) | reverse complement strand
CTGACGCTTACGCTCGTGCTGGTCAATCTAAGACTGGTGTTCTTGATACTACTAAGCTTCATACTTATAAGTATTCTGATGACATCTTTAAAAAGATGACAATTTTGCCAGATGGCAAGAATCATGGTCTGCTTTTTATTCTTGACTGGTCTGGTTCTATGGGCAATGAACTGCTCGCTACGGTAAAGCAGTTGATTAATCTGACTACATTCTGTAAGAAAGTGCAGATTCCTTTTGAGGTTTATGCTTTTACTAATGAGTGGTTTACTGCTCGTCGTGTGATTGAGAACATCCCTGAACTTTCAAACAAAGAGTTTGAACGTCGTCGTGGTATTCAGCAGGGCAAGATTCACATTGACAAACTTCTCTTTGACCTTATTAACTTTGTATCTTCTCGTTCAAATGCTCGTGACTATGAGCGTATGTGTCTGAATCTTTATCGCGAAGCATATGCNTACATGTATTACGTTGAATATCACACTACTCTTGGTCTTTCTCTTTCTGGCACTCCTCTAAATGAGTCCATCATTTCTTTGAACTATATTCTTCCTGAGTTCAAAAAGAACAACGACCTACAAAAGGTGAACGTTTGCATTCTTTCTGATGGTGAAGGTTGTGGCAGTGCTTATGGCGGACAACGTTACAACGATTATAAAGACGAATATTACACAACTTGCCGTCGTCTGGATTACAACACGGTGCTTCGTGATCGTAAGACTGGTCACGTTTATTCTAATTTTGGTGGTGGTTATGGCGGAGGAGATGCCAACATCTTCATTGATCAATTGAAGAACCGTTTCCCTGAAGTAAATGTGATTGGGTTCCGTATTCTTAGTGGCAAAGATCTTTCTAGCTTCGTCCATACATATGCTGAGGGCAAAAACTTCTCAGATGTTCAGAGACAGTGGAAGAAGGAGAAGTCCGCTATCATTCCTTTCCCTAAATCATTCACCGCTTTGTTTGCAATCGCTAACAATTCTATGAGTGACAGTGTTGAGTTTGAAGTTGAGTCTGGTGCCAAGAAGTCAGATATCACCAAAGCTTTCAAGAAAATGTTGAACAAGAAGTCTTCCAATAAAAAACTTCTTAGTGCCTTCATCGGTCAAGTTTGTTGACTTTTTTGATCTCATGTCTTATAATTATATTCATGTGATCTAGATCCTGTCAAATCGTAAGTCACTAAGTTCTTTTTACCAATACGCTATGTCAAAAACAAATTACATGGATGACGTTCTTACAAAGGATGTCGGTTTGTCTCAACACGAACTCCGTCAGTTCAAGATGGAAGTTGCAACTGAAACTCGTAGACTGTTTACTACCTCTAAGCGTGGTGCTTGTAAACTTCATACTGAAATTATTCAGAAACAGTTCCCACATATCAAGACTTATTTTCCCAAGACTGTAGATACTAGGATAGAGAAGACTAACCCAGATACTGGTAAACGTTTTTATGTTCTTGTTCCAAAAGAACTGGAATTTGATACTGCTATTCAGCAGTGGAGCACTACCATTTGCAATGGTATTGGAAAACTTCCTACTAAAGTCAAAGCTCCAAAAGCAAAGGTTAAGAGCAAGTCTGCTGCTCAACTTCCACTTGAAACAATGGAAAATACTTTCAAGATGGATGTTTCTTACAATCCTCCTGTTGTCAATACGGAAGATCATGATCTTCAAACCGTGTTCTTGCTGATCGACAGGGGTGCCAAGCAGGTCGATACACCTAGCGGATACAAGGTCCACTTTTGAAACTGTCTACACCGCCCCTGACGGGGCGGTTTTTCGTATATAATAAGTGCATCAACGCAAGAGACCAATGCCTGCCAAGTCTGATCTGACCACTGCCCAACTGACCGATTTTCTTTCTGCAAACTATGGTAATGAAGTCAATTCTGACGCTGTGCGTCATGCTTGCGTAGAGTTTGGTGTTACCTATCCTACTGCTGTCAAGCGTCTGCGTGACTTCTATGTCAAGCGTGGCACTTGGAACCTGACTGTTCAGGAACGTCTTGAGCAGACCTATGAGGCACCTTCTGCTGCTCCTGCTGTTGCTGTTACTGCTCGGGAAGAACAAAACCTTGTTCCTGAGAAAGATGATAATTTTGTCCCGTTCGGGAATTTCACTGACGTGAAGAAGATCATCAACTCCAAACTGTTTTACCCTGTGTTCATCACTGGTATGTCTGGAAATGGTAAGACTTTCTCTGTCGAGCAAGCATGTGCTGCTCTAAATAGGGAGTTGATTCGCGTTAACATTACCATTGAAACCGACGAAGATGATCTTATTGGTGGTTTCCGTCTTGTTAACGGCGAAACTGTTTGGCATAATGGTCCAGTCATCGAAGCTCTGGAACGGGGAGCTGTGCTGCTTCTAGATGAAGTTGACCTGGCATCTAACAAGATCCTGTGTCTCCAGTCTGTTCTCGAAGGCAAGGGTGTCTTCCTGAAGAAGACTGGTCGTTATGTAAAACCTGCTGCTGGTTTCAATGTAATCGCCACTGCTAACACCAAAGGCAAGGGTTCTGATGACGGACGTTTTATCGGCACCAATGTTCTCAACGAAGCATTCCTTGAGCGTTTTGCGCTGACCTTTGAGCAGGAATATCCTACTCCTGCTATCGAGAGCAAGATGCTTAACAACTATTGCACCGAACTTGGTTGCTGCGATAGTGAGTTTATTCAGAACCTTGCTAACTGGGCAGACATTATCCGTAAGACTTTCAAGGATGGTGGTATCGACGAGGTAATTTCTACCCGTCGTCTCGTCCACATTATTCGTGCTTTTTCTATCTGGGGTGATCGTATGAAGGCGATCAAAGTTTGTGTGAATCGTTTCGATGAAGAGACCAAGCAGTCTTTCATCGAACTCTATGATAAAATTGATGCTGATGTAAACACTGAGGAGGAAGAAAATGCCGCAAACCAGGACTGATAAGTTTCACGGTTATGTAAACAATCTTGCCGTTCTAGACAGCGGCAAGACTGTCAAGATCCTAGGTGGCGAGGGTCTGAAGTTGTTTGTTAAAGATCTTGACGGCAACCTCGAAGAGTGCTACCATGATAATCTACGCCTTATTTGGAACAAGTGAATGGCATTTAAATACAATGAAGATGCTCTACTCCAAGAGCTACGTGACTATATTTCTGGAACCTATAACCAACATTACTCTGCTGGCAATGACAGTATTCAAACGTTAGATTTGATTGAAGCATGTGGTGATGCAGAAGCATTTTGTCGAAGCAACATCCTGAAGTATGCTTCACGCTATGACAAGAAGGGCACTGCTCGTCGGGACATTATCAAGATTCTTCACTACGCTCTGCTTCTTCTTCACTTCTCTGATAAAACTTCTGTTACTGACACCTATCCCCAATGAGTAAAGTTATCCTATCCAAAAAAACTCTCGATGTCCTCAAGAACTTTTCCACGATCAACTCGTCCATCGTATTCCGAAAGGGAAGCACTGTACGCACTATCAGCAATGCAGAAAACATCCTCGCAAAGTTTACTGGCGAAGAAGTATTTCCTACTGACTTCGCAATTTATGATCTCAGTCAGTTTCTTAGCGGTATCTCTCTGTTTAACGATCCTCAGCTCGAGTTCACCTCTAACGATTTTGTTAGCATTCGCGGGGGGCGCACTTCTGCAAAATACTATTTTTCGGATCCTGAGATTACGCTCAAGAGTGCGCCAGAAAAGAATGTAAACTTCCCAGGCGCTGATCTCCAGTTCAATCTGACTGGCGAAGAACTTATCCAGTTGCAGAAAGCATCTGCTGTTTACAGTCTCCCAGATCTTACATTTCAGTCCGAAGAAGGACTAGATACTATCAAACTTATCCTAAGGGACAAGGAAAATGATACCAGCAATACTTACGATCTCACCGTGGCAGGTAGTTCTACTGGCACCTATTCTCTTGATGTTAAGATTGAGAATATTCGCTTGCTCCCTGGTGACTATACTGTCAAAGTATCCAGTCACTTGATTTCTGAGTGGACTAATTCTAACGTTGACCTAACTTATTACATCGCACTGGAACCTTGAGTAAAGAATTTTTGTGGGTGGAGAAATACCGCCCAAACATTGTTGAAGATTGTATTCTTCCTGATAGCATTAAGAATGTCTTTCAGGGTTTTGTCAATCAGGGCGAACTGCCTAACCTGCTGCTGAGTGGCACTGCAGGTGTGGGCAAGACCACCATCGCTAAGGCGCTGTGTGAGGAGATTGGTGCCTCTTACATCGTGATCAATGGATCGGACGAAGGACGCTTCCTAGACACCGTGAGGAACCGCGTAAGGCAGTTTGCCACAACGATCTCTCTGACCTCTGGAGCGTCCCACAAGGTCGTTATCATCGATGAGGCAGACAACACCACTAACGACGTTCAACTGTCTCTCAGGACCGCTGTGGAGGAGTTTCATGGCAACTGTCGTTTTATCTTCACCTGTAACTTCATCAACAAAATCATCGAACCGCTGCACTCACGCTGCACGGTCGTTGACTTCAGGATCAAACCTGAGCAGGCAACTGGTTTGCAGGGGCAGTTCTTCACTCGTTTGAAAACTATTCTGGACCACGAGCAGATTCAGTATGAAGATAAAGTTCTCGCCAAACTTACTAAGCGTTATTATCCTGATTGGCGTCGTCTTATTAATGAGTGTCAACGCTACGCTGCTACTGGAAGTATTACTTCTGCTATCCTTGTGGATGTTGCTGACGTTAATCTTGACTCTCTTCTTGGTGCGTTGAAGAAGAAAGAGTTTACCACTGTAAAGAACTGGGTTGTTCAACACATGGACAACGATCCCAGTATGGTGATGCGTAAGATCTATGACAGCATCTATGGTGTTATGAAACCTGCTTCTATTCCTGAGGCAGTTCTTATCATTGCAAAGTATATGCGTGATATTGCTGTTGTTCCAGATCAAGAAGTGAACATGCTTGCATGTCTTACTGAGATCATGATGAGTTGTGAGTTCAAATGAGCTTACTTAAATTCATCGAGAAGGAACCTAAATTTATTATGATGGAGGAAATGCTTGAACGACTTAATGGAGAACCAGAACGACAATACAAATGGATACGTGAAAACAACACCAGAAAACGTAGAGGAAGCACATAAAGGATTGTTTCATGCTACAATGAACCTACCTGCTGCTGCCGCTCATTGCGGTATGACGCAGAAACAATTAAAGTTAACTTTTTGGGAATACCTTAAATATCATGACCCAGACTTTGAAATCATTGAAGACACCCTTGAGGTATCCAGGAGGGAAGAGTCGTGCCCTGAGTAAACTCTTTCAATATATCCCCGATCTTAAAGCGTACAAAGAATATCGTGAACCATTCTTGGGCGGTGGTTCTATGGCACTAGAAATAACAAAGAGATATCCTCATTTGGACATCTGGGTAAATGATTTGTATGAACCACTGTATAATTTTTGGAGAGAACTCCAGGATCACGGACATGAAATTAAGGACATCCTGCTCCAACTTAAACAAAGGCACCCTGACCCCGCTTCAGCAAAGCAACTCTTTCTGGATGCTAAAGAATATCTTTCAGGGTCTCCCACTACTAGCAAGTTCCCTCCATACAGTGAGGACATTTGGCGTGCTGTGTCTTTTTATGTTGTCAATAAGTGCAGTTTTTCAGGTCTCACAGAGTCATCATCTTTCTCCAAGCAAGCAAGTGACAGCAATTTCTCGCTAGCAGGTATCGAAAGACTGACTGACTACCAGACACTGATTGGCAATTGGAAAATTACTAACTTGTCTTATGAAGAACTCCTTACTGATAACAAAGAGTCCTTTACCTACCTTGATCCCCCCTACGAGATCGGATCAAATCTATATGGTAAGCGTGGAAACATGCACAAAGGATTTGATCACGACGCCTTTGCTCGGGATTGTGACCGTTTTATTGGTCCTCAACTTGTTTCTTATAACTCGTCGCAACTGATTCGAGATCGTTTCGATGGGTGGACAGCTGCTGAATTTGCACACACTTACACCATGAGGAGCGTGGGGAGTTATAATACAGATCAAGCGAGTCGCAAAGAACTCGTCTTAACCAACTACGCAACCGTTCTAGCAAATGAAGTGTGAAGTCACCCTCTACAAAGCAGGCAAAGTTTTTAAGGAAACTATGATTGCTACTGACTATCAAGATGCAAAACAAGTTGCACTTGCTAGAAATCCTAATGCTAAAGTTGTTAGTGTTACTGCAGTTTTTAAATAATGTGAATGTCATACCAACTGAAAGATTACCTGTATAGCATCAATCAATCAAAAAAGAATATTCTTTATGATGACAGTGATGCTGAGCGAGGGTATCCTCCTTACATTGTTAACAGGTGCCTTAGTTCTTTCACTGATACTATCTTGTTTGCCAATGAGATGAACAAAAACTCTCATCTGCCGAAGAAGATGCAATATGACTTTTTTATAAATAGTGTGAAACCCAGGAAGCGTTTTTCTCCCTGGACTCGTAGAGATTCTATTGATTATCTTGAGTTAGTCAAAGAGTATTATGGTTATAATGACGATAAGGCACTCCAGGCACTAAGGATTCTCACCAAGGATCAGCTAGATCATATAAAAAATGCATTGAATAAAGGTGGAAAAAGATGAGTGTTGAAACTGAAATCCAGTGGAAACCAACTGACATGGTTGAGGTATTCCTAAATGAACCTGATGATTTTCTCAAGGTAAGAGAAACTCTAACTCGTATTGGAGTGGCATCTCGTAAAGAGAAAAAGATTTATCAATCTTGCCATATCCTTCACAAGCAGGGTAAGTATTTCATTGTTCACTTCAAAGAGTTGTTTGCTCTTGATGGAAAGAATACCAACTTGTCTTTGAATGATATTCAACGCAGAAATAGAATTATCAAGTTACTTTCTGACTGGGGACTGGTAAGTATTTCTCAAATCAGTGAAGAAAAAATTCTTGATCTGGCACCACTTAATCAAATTAAAGTTCTAGCATTCAAAGAAAAAGATGAATGGACACTAGAATCCAAGTATAATATTGGTCGAAAGAAGACTACTGTTGAGTAAACCGTAAGTTTTAATACGGTTCTCCACTATTAAAGGTTTAGCGTAAATCCTTAAATAAGAATGTGAGAGGACAAGGGGCGGTTCACCGTCCCGCTTTCACGCCAGGATGCCTTCGGGGTCCTATTACACACAGTTGCTTATTTAAGGACATGACTAATATTACTTGGGAAACATATACCCCTTACTCTATTGGATTTAATGAAACATTCAGCAGACTTGAAGCTCTTGCAGGAAGTGGATCAAATTACCCACCTTACAATGTGGTGGACGGACATGATGGTAGAACCTTGCTGGAGGTCGCTCTTGCTGGATTTTCAGGAAAAGATATTGAAGTCACAACAGAACGAAATGTTTTGACAGTATCTGCGAGAAAAGCACCAGCAGATAAAGAAAGAAAATATTCTCACAAAGGTATTTCATATAGAACATTCTCTCGTAACTGGCAGATGGCAGATGATGTAGAAGTAGAAGATGTCAAATTTGAAGATGGTCTTCTTACTGTAACTCTTATCAAAAATCTACCAGAAAAACAGAAGAAAAAAATTTGGTTCTAAATAAACAATGAAGGGCGCTTGACGGTGCCCTTTTTTGGTGTTACAATTAAAAAAACTATTAGATAATCATGGCTATTAAAATCACAACTCTAAAGACTGGCACACTTCTTATTTCAGAATTAAAAGAAGTTTATGATGGTGAAGGTGATGATCGCAGGGGTGTTTGTTTGCTTGTAGAAAGACCGTATGAACTTTCTCTTGTAAATGCAGCACCACAATATATGGTTGAAGAAGCAGGAGCAGAACTTCAAGTTAAGTTCAGTAAGTGGAATCCATATTCTTCTGACGTGCAATTCAAACTTCCTTACGATTCTGTGATGACTATTGGTGAACCTGAAGAGGGATTGAAAGATGCATATGTAAGAAAAATTGCAGAAGTTCAACTAATTGAAGAAGAATCTGCAAAGCAAAAAGAACAGGAGACTGAAGATGGAAGTGAAGGCGAACCTGCTGAGGCTGGCGAATGAGTGGATCATCGCTCAAGTAGAGGAAGTTGAGGGGGACACTTTGCCAGGTGACCCAGACTGTATTCTGCGCGATCCCTATGTGGTAGACTGTGATGGTGGAATTGACCCATGGCCAGTCTACTCTGATGATAGAGAGGTGGTTGTCAGATCAACTGACATCACCACTCTCGTGAACCCTAGCAAGGTACTACTTGCTCGTTATATTGCATCCCTGCCATCTATTGAATGAAGTTTTACACTAGTGTTGAGCAAGCAGGCAACCGTCTGCTTGTACGTGGTTATGAAAATGGCAATCGTTACAGCGTCAGGGTTCCTTTTAACCCTACGCTGTATTTGCCTACAAAGAACTATTCTGATTGGCGTACTTTAGAAGGTGACTGTGTAGAACCTCATAAGTTTGGATCTATTACTGAAGCACGAGACTTCGTGAAGCAGTATAAAGAAGTTGATGACTTTGAGATTTATGGAAACTCACGTTTTTTATATCAATACATAGCTGAGCAGCATCCAGAAGAGGAACTCAAGTTTGATTCCAGTAAGATCCGTGTATTCACAATTGACATCGAGACCGCAGCAGAAAACGGTTTCCCTGATATTGAGTCTGCCGATCAGGAGATCCTTGCCATCTCCATTAAGGACAGTTTCTCTGGTCGAATTATTGTGTTCGGAGCACGAGCATTTGATAACAAAGATCCCATGGTGGACTACATGCATTTCCGATCAGAAGAAAGCATGTTGGGTGCATTCCTCGATTACTGGCAGGAAAATTACCCTGATGTAATTACTGGATGGAACGTGCAGTTGTTCGATATGCCGTATATCCATAATCGTATTGATCGTATTCTTGGTGAGAAGTATGTAAAACTTCTTTCACCATGGAAACTTGTATCGCAACGTGAGATTTATATCAAGGGCAGAAAGCAACAAGCTATTGACACTCTTGGTATTTCTACACTTGATTATCTTGAATTGTATAAAAAGTTCACTTATACAAACCAAGAAAGTTATCGTCTTGACCACATCTGTTCAGTAGAACTTGACGAGAAGAAACTCGATCACTCTGAGTTTGACACGTTCAAAGACTTCTATGAGAACGACTGGCAGAAGTTCATCGAGTACAACATCCATGACGTTCGTCTCGTGGACAAACTGGATGACAAGATGAAATTGATTGAACTAGCATTTACCATGGCATATGATGCCAAGGTGAATTATGAAGATGTGTTTAGTCAAGTTCGCATGTGGGACAACTACATTTACTGCGAGCTTTTGAAGAGAAAAATTGCGATCCCACCCAAGAAAGAAGCAACAAAATCGGAAAAGTATGCAGGTGCATACGTTAAAGAACCGATACCTGGATTCTATGATTGGGTGGTTAGTTTTGATCTCAACTCTCTGTATCCTCACCTTATCATGCAGTACAATATCTCGCCAGAGACACTCCAAGATACCAGACATCCATCAGTCACCGTTGATAAGATACTTGATAAACAGGTAGAGATTGACGGTGAGTATGCTGTGTGTGCTAATGGAGCACAGTATCGCAAGGACAAGCATGGGTTTCTTCCTCAGATGATGAAAAAGATGTATGATAGTCGTGTCATCTTTAAGAAGAAGATGATTGAAGCGAAGAAGCAGTATGAGAAAACTCCTACTGTAGAACTCATGAAGGAGATTGCTAGATGTAATAATATTCAGATGGCAAAGAAGATCTCTTTGAACTCTGCTTATGGTGCCATTGGCAATGAGCACTTTAGATATTATCGTCTTGCTAATGCTGAAGCGATTACTTTGTCTGGTCAAACATCTATTCGTTGGATTGAGAACAAGATGAATGGGTATCTAAATAAACTTTTGCAAACGGAGGCAGTAGATTATGTCATCGCTAGCGATACCGACTCAATCTATCTTAATCTTGGACCTCTTGTTAGTAAATTTTTTGCTAATAAGTCTGGCGACAAAGCAGCAATTGTGGGGATACTTGACAAGATCTGTGAAGACAAGTTGGAACCATTCATCGAACAGTCTTATCAGGAACTTGCGGATTACGTTTCGGCATATGAACAAAAAATGAAAATGAAGCGTGAGAATATTGCTGACCGCGGTATCTGGACTGCGAAGAAGCGTTACATTCTCAATGTCTGGGACAGTGAAGGTGTTAGATACAAGGAACCCAAGATGAAGATCATGGGTCTTGAGACAGCTAGGTCATCTACTCCAGCGTATTTTAGGGACAAATTGTATGCAGCATTTAAGATTATTATCGGCAAGACAAATGATGAACTTATCAATTTTATCAATGTCGTGCGAACAGAAGCGAGAATGCGACCTTATCAAGAGGTTGCTTTCCCGAGAGGAGTTAACAACCTTGCTAAGTACAGACACCCAACTGAAATCTATCAAAAGGGAACTCCCATTGCTGTGCGGGGAGCATTGCTCTACAATCATTATGTGAAAAAACATAAGGTAGAGAATAAGCATCCTCTTATTCAAGAAGGGGAGAAAATTAAGTTCATGTATCTCAAGACTCCCAATCCAATTCACGAGAACTGTATTAGTTTTTTTGGTGAGTTGCCTAAAGAGTTTGGTATTGAAAAATATGTTGATTATCAAACACAATTTGAAAAGTCGTTCTTGGAACCTCTCAAGAATGTGTTAGAATGTGTGGGGTGGACCCACGAAAAGAAAGTTTCTATTAGCAGTTTTTTTGAATAGGAGTTATTATGAGTTTTTTAGATACTGTAATTAAAGAAAGTGGAAACGAGTTTGCTGGTCTGGTTAGCGAAGGAATTGCTGCTGGCGACATTACTGATTACGTTGATACTGGCAGTTATATCGTTAACGCCTTGGTTAGTGGTTCGTTGTTTGGAGGTCTTCCTTCCAATAAGGTTACTGCCTTGGCTGGAGAATCGAGCACGGGGAAGACTTTTTTCGCTCTCAGCGTCGTTCGTAATTTCCTTAACGCTAATCCTACAGGTGGCGTCATTTATTTTGAGACTGAATCCGCCATTTCCCGTGACAT
>BB_Man_B_Liq_inBBDRAFT_1000214_pt1 | contig 11113 bp, 14 predicted proteins | sample BBManParaguerPR_4_FD_10244 | JGI IMG/M metagenome (IMG submission 10244) | reverse complement strand
TTTACCGAACAAAGCGCGAGCCAAGATCAAAGCTGTTACCAAGCCACCGGCAGCTGCTGCGTTAGTGTTCAAGAACACCATAGCTACTGAGTTAGCGTTAGCGATATCACCAAGCTTTAGTACTGAACCACCATTGAAGCCGAACCAACCCATCCACAAGATGAAAGTACCTAAGGTTGCTAGTGGTAGGTTTGCACCTGGGATTGCTCGAATTTCACCATTAGAGCCATATTTACCTTTACGTGCACCCAACAACAAGACACCCGCTAATGCGGCAGCAGCACCTGCCATGTGAACGATGCCTGAACCTGCGAAGTCAGAGAAGCCGTAATCAGCCAATGAGTAAAGACCAAACACTGAACCTCCGCCCCATGTCCAATTACCTTCTAGTGGGTAGATAAAGCCAGTCATGACGACTGCAAACAACAAGAATGCCCAGAGCTTCATACGCTCAGCAACAGCACCTGAAACAATCGACATTGCCGTTGCAACGAAAACAACTTGGAAGAAGAAGTCAGATGCACCTGAGTACACTGCACCACCGCCAAACCCATCTTCACGACCTGCCATGTCTTTTAGCGCACTAGCTACCAGTGTTTCGCCGCCTTCGATGCCATTTAAGAAGTAAGAACCGCCATACATAATCGCGTAGCCCATCACCATATACATGATGCATGACACCGCAAACAATGCGACATTCTTTGTCAGAATTTCAGTTGTGTTTTTAGAACGAACTAAACCCGCTTCTAGCATTGAAAAGCCGGCAGCCATCCACATGACCAATGCGCCGCACACCAAGAAGTAAAAGGTGTCCATTGCGTACTGGAGTTCAAAAATATTGTTTTCCATTTTTTTATCCTCTTTTAATTAATTTTTAAAGTGCCTCAGTACCGGTCTCACCAGTACGGATACGAATTACTTGTTCTATGCTGCTGACAAAAATCTTGCCGTCGCCGACCTTACCGGTTTTTGCTGCACCAGAAATTGTTTCAATCACTTGATCAACTTGATCTGCGTCAACAGCGGCTTCGATTTTTACTTTCGGTAAAAAGTCGATTACGTATTCAGCGCCGCGATACAACTCGGTATGACCCTTTTGTCGACCAAAGCCTTTGACTTCTGTTACAGTGATACCGCTTACGCCAATCTCTGACAGCGCTTCTCGAACATCATTAAGCTTGAATGGCTTAATAATGGCGGTTATTAGTTTCATTAGTTTCATTTTTATCTCCTATTAGTTTCATTTTTATCTTCTTGTTAGTGAAATGTGCCGACGGCTTACCGCCGGCTCATTGCCGGCTATGCCGTTAGAAAGATTTGCTCAAAGATACGAAAAATGCTGGATCAGCATCCCCAGATTCCGCAGAGGCTTTAGATAGAGAAAAAGTTACATCTCCAAATTCACCGGCTGTTTTAGTCAAATCCAATTGTACATGAGCATATGAAGTATCAGTGCCGCCTACACCATCATCTTCAAAGTCCATGTATCCGATAGTGCCGGTCACCCCCCAGCCATCAGAAAGCTCGGCTGATGCAGCAAGTGAATAATAAAGATCACCTTTAATAAAACTTTCTTGTGCCGCGGTATCATCAACTTGTGACCAAGGGGTATAAGCCATGCTCGCGGTAAGAGCCCCCATCGTGTACGAACCATAAATCTCAGTATAGTCTGCATCTGTTTGATCTGGATAATAGTAATAAATAACACCTAAGTCGTAATCATCCTTAGAAAAACCGGCATAGAAGTCGACTTCTTCACCATTTGCCGACGTCATAGTTGACATCCAAGTGCCAGCATAACGACCACTCTCACTGGAATAATCAAGGCCGCCAGAAACAGCCGCCTCTTTATCTGAAAGAGTTACTCCTCTAAACAGGTAATTACTTGTGGTGCCAATGTTCGCTTCTAATGCCGCATTCGCTGAACCTGAAACCATTAAACACATTGCTAAAACTAAATTTGTCTTTTTCATTCTGAGCTCCTTTATACTACTGTTAGGAACGAAAAAAATCCTAACTCGAGATAGTTATTGCAGGAAGTGTGCCAACTTTTATTTTTTCAATAAATTCAATTGTTTAAGTATTAATTGGATGCCAATACTTTTTCTGCGGCACCAGAGTAGCAAGAGTTCTTGTACGTGCACTATAATGACGCACTCTTTTGGTGCGTATAGGTAGTTGAATGATAATATTAAAAAACTCTGTTTTTAAAAAATAAATATATTATAGTTAATATATCAATAAAGCTGATGGAAAACATGAAAATTAAGGTTTTAACCGAAAAGACAACATTATCTGAACAATTCTTTGTCGACTTCTTAGTCTATTACAAAAGAATGAAAAGTGTTTGGTTTCCAAATTATTTGCTTTTTGTGGGGGATATTGACACTGGGTGGACTGAGTTCCAACTCAAGGATAATTCGATAACCGAGCATGATAAAAAATTTATTTATTCTAAATTTGATGAGTTTTTGAACCTCGGGCAGTGGTGTAATTCCGATGAGAATATTGACCCAAAAGAAGTCATTAGAAGAAACCTAGAAAAATGGCACTTTTGTACAGGATTTAATCATGAGGATATAATGAAAAAAGACGACCACTTTATCTTAAATGAAAAACACATCCGTACAGTTGTTGAATTTCGGGAAACTACTATTTCATAAAATAGACTTTTTTGATTTTTTTGACTATAATAAACAAAACAAGGAGATAATGATGGCTTTTGATAAAATAATGAACTTTTATGAAGAAAAACTCAATGAATTAATTAGTGTCGGAGACCTCTCCCTTGATCCATTCGATGATGATCAAGCGGCTGACATACTTTGCTTGACATTGAATCAATTCCCAAACAAATATATTGTTCATACAATTGATATGAGCTATTATACACCAATTGATGAAATGATGGACATCGAAAATCGACTCAAAGCAGCCTTTGAAATGGCAGTTGAAAAAGTCTCTGAAAACAACGAAGAATAATAAGCCTAAAATACGGCGAAAATAATATTTTTTCCACTATATTGACATTTTTGAAACTTGACATTTATGGGATATCCCATTATAATAACCCATCTTTAAAACATTGGGAATTATCATGCCAGCAGTCAAAATACCTCACGATTTCTTCGAAAAGTCCAAGCGCGAATATGCAGATTGGTTTTTCGCTTTCTTTCGTGAATTGATTCAAAACTCATATGATGCAGGGGCTACCTCAATTGACTTTTCCTACGACGACAAAACCGACGGGGAATTGACTATTACCTGCCGCGACAATGGCTGTGGTATGTCAAAAGACACACTCGAAAATGTCATGCTTGCACTCGGTGGATCACAAAAAATGGAAGAGAGTGTCGGGGGCTTTGGCTATGCAAAAACAATTCTCTATTTTGCTCACCTCAAATACGAAATCTTGACCAAGGAATGGCACGTAAGAGGCTCTGGCGGACAATATGACATTACAAAAAGTGATGAATATGTCGATGGAACGATTTCAAAGGTCACAATGACCGAAGAATATCCAGCAAGATGGTTCTATGTCGAAGACCAGATCGTTGAAATTATGAAAAACTCTAAATTTAAACGACCTGTCAGCTTCTCTCTTAATGGACACTCTTTGGAAGTTGATAAACCAACTTTTGATTTTAAATTTGAAACTGAACTCGGTACACTTCGCTTCTCTGATAGCAAATCTAGCTCATCAAAACTATGGGTGCAAATCAATGGGTTAGCCATGTTCAACCATGTCGTCTGGAACGACTCCAATGGCTTTAATGGCATCCTTTCGCTTAAAGGAAATAGCACTGACATGCTAACTTCAAATCGCGATGGACTAAATCGTAAATTTACCAGTAAATTTAATGATATTATTAATAAATTGAGTACCGAACGGGCTTCTTTAAAATCGAATGCGGAAATCGACTTTGTTATCAATGAGAAACAATTCGGAATACCAGTATTGACCGACACACAATCAACTGAGGCTAACGAACCAAAAGTTGAGCTAAACGAAGTAGCTGGACTTGAAGCAAACAACCTTGCTGATGCAGGAGATAATGAGTTCGTTTCACTGAATGGCACCAGTGAAGTTAAAAACAGAACGGTTGATCCCTTTTTCGGCATGCGAAAGAAAATCGAAAAAGAAAATAAAAAAAATAAAGACAAAATTAATTCGATGACACAACTCCCTTATCCAAAAAACTTTCGGATTCGGGTCGATAGTGATGACTCAAAACAACCATCGGTTGCTCAAATTTCAAAAATGTTAAACCAAAAACAATTTAAGAAAATGGGTTTTTATTGGGAAAGCATTATCAACCAATTACTTTGGGCTTTATCAATGGATGAAGTGACTGATGATAGCAACAAATTGGTTGGTTATAAATACAAAGATAAATCCATTACAACTGGCTTTGTCTTTAATAGTGAAGTCGAAGGACTTTGCTCTGAGGATGATGAACAAATTAGCATTTTCATCAACCCACTTCGGATGAAAGAGTTTCAAAACTTTGATGAAATTGTTGATGTTGCCATTCATGAATGCACTCATATTTTTGTCAAACAACATAATGAAAAATTCTCAAATTTGGAAATTGAAATTAGACGCAGCCTGAGAAGAATGATAGACTCTAAAAAAATAAAAACTAAGGCTCAAACATCGTGGATCGCAAATTCGTAATCTCTACATCTATCATTTTACTATTGATATCTTCTAACAGCTGGGCGAAAGAAAAATGGGCACTTGATATATCAGGAGAACAACGCTTTTCTTATGGCGACCACCGAATACAAGGATCTGTAACACTTCCTTGGAAGGTTGAAATTAACTTCTCGATTGATGAAACGAATAAAGAGTTCTTGGTGGGCTTTGGAAGAGCATCTTTCGAAAAGAAACCACAATATAACAGCATTCCTGAAAATTGGATACAATGTGAAATACAGGACGGAACATTTCTTACCGCAGGCCTTAAAGAAGTCTCTTTGCCCACCATTAGATTCGAAAAATTTCCGATTGGGGGCGAAATCCTTGGCGAAAAAATCTTATTAAAACCTGGGTTTGATGCACCCGGTAATTATCTGGCAGTGAAATATAAATGTAAAACAGATAAGCCAGCGGCTGTTGAATGGTTTGATTTTGCCAAAATGGCAAAAGAAGAACAGGGAAAACGTCAATCAGCTTGGGAAACGGTAAAGGAAAACCATCGGGAAGTACTCATCAGTGAAGTAAAAATCATACCACCACAAGATGCGATTGAAATCCCTCTTCAAAATGGGTGGTCTTTCTCACAAGGCACAGATGACTCTGAATTTAAAGTTAATTATAATTTGAAAAAATTATAATACTAGAATAACTTATTTTATTTTACCCTCTTTATACAACACATGTTGACGCACTACTGGATCAAACTTTTTAATTTCCATCTTACCAGTCATTGTACGCTTATTCTTGGTCGTTGTATAAAAATGACCAGTTCCAGCGGATGAATTTAATCGAATCTTTTCTCTTACTGGTTTTGCCATTGAACTTATCTCCTGTTTAAATTTTTATACGAGCTTGTAAATCACTCAAAGAAGTTTTCTTTGAATACTCCATCATATCTTGAGCAATGGATTCTATCAAGTCGGCAATATCACACTTTGATAAATCACAAGCCTCAGATTTAATCTTATCACCAATTATCGGCGACAAGGATAAATCCTTGGAAACAAGCGATGCACAATCAATTATCCGACTAGCAAAAAATTGACACTGTTCTGATAAACCTGTCTTACCCACACCCGACAAAAGAGTTTCAGATAAATCTAAGGGGGATGTTGCTAAGTGATAAAAAACCTTATATGTATCAAATAACGATAGCTCAGATAAATCTTTTCGCAAAGAATCAGAATATGATAAACCTGATAGACTTAAAATACCGGATGACACAAGCAATGATGATAATTTTTTAAGACTTACACCCTCAAAAAACTCACAAACCTCTGATGGTGTTTTATTCTCTAATTGAGAACTTAAAATAGAAACGAGACGCAAAGGATAGTCAAACCTCTCATTCGTATCACCATTTACACTTGATAGCCTAATAAAATCTAACGGCTCTTGGGGATAAAGGTTTATATGAATATCGATATTATCGGGTTTTATTTCGTTCATATCAGCACATAAAAATTAATAACTTTATTTCTTTAATAAACTCAATGCGGGTGTTTGAGGATTCTTTAAGGCGGGTGAGCCACTTTTTTTATTTAAAGAAACCGATAACTGAGACATCTCTGATTCTACTAAATTACTCACCGAAGGATAATTTTCGGTAAGCCAAGTTGATAAATTCTTTATCATAATTTTATATTCGTTTGACATCTTTTCCTTTGGTGCAACACCCGAGGAAGAATCTTCATTCACCCTTTTAATCAATATAGACAAAGCATCTATCGAACAATTAAAAAAATTATCAGTAAGGGAGGGATTGGATTCTAATTGATATTCCGAAATAGACTCAATCACCTGCTTATTCGCATTTATTGAACCCTCATGCAATCCTTGGCGGGAAGATAATGCGATGGAAATAATTTTTGATATATGAAGACGCTCAGAATCAATTAAGCTGAAAAGCTCCTCGCGCGAAAACTCATCTAGCGATTTTAATTGGCGGGCGAAAATCTTTAAATTCATGGTCGGAAAAATAAAATCATCCAATGTGGCATTTTGAAAAAAATCTAAACTTGTTAATAGCCCATCATTAACCTGAGAAGACATTGTTTTAAAATTTCTAATGGTCATTTTTTATCCTAAAATATAATAACTTATTATACCACAAATTGCATAAACACAACAGGTTTTAATTTATTCTTTTTCCGGAAGAGACTTTTTCTTTTTCTCTTCAAAAGAGAGCTCTCTACCAGAATTGAAATTACTTATTCTGCTACCTTTTGACCGCGAAGTACCCTCAATTTTACGACCCTGCTTTTGAGACTCTGACACTTGAATTAATTTTTTATGCAAATCCCTAGAATAAGGCACTTCATAACCTCGGGGCTCTAATTGACTAGCACTTTCTAACCAAAGATAAATCGCACCAGACTCGCCACTCCCCTGACGCGGCTCAGCAATTTTATATGCTATTAAATCAAAATCATCTGGTAGGTCATAAGGTGTTGACCAACCCAATAACTGCTTAAAAACATAAAAATTTAACAAATATAACAGAGGCAAAAGAACAATTAAGACAACCTTAATGGACTGACGAATCTTACAAGCATTAATCCAATATCCCAAAAGCGCCAACGGTAATATATATAAAACAACTTGTAAAATATTCCAATTCACGCTCATATTAAAACTCCATCGAATAAGGGGTCAATATAATTGGCAATTTATTAATATTTCCAATCTCACCTTCGCCTGATAAATCAAACCTCACAGCAGTCTTTTCCTCATCCTGTTCAGACAATGTTAATTTATCAATGAAAACGGTTTTTAAGGTGGGATTAACTTTTTCAACCTTTACGATTGCATCGAAGGGCTCAGTACTCTTCTGAGCATAAAAAAATAAATTGACCGCATACTCACCAGGGATTATACCTCTAATGGTCACAACCTCTTGATTAATTGGATAAACCACTTCCTGATCCCCAATCATCACCTTATCATTTAACTCACCACGATCATCTCTATCCAGATTTAACCAACCAGCTTCTTTATTCAGATAGGAAACCTTTTCTCCTAAGGGATCTTGCACCCACAAATCGATGTCGTCGGCAAGGTGTTCAGGCCATGTCACGGAAATAATATATTCTGCTTTCAAATCCACTCGACCTTTACGTGCCTGAGGATTTATAAACATTAAGGCGACTAAAAACAAAAAAGTAAAACCCAAAAGGGCATTAAACAATAAATCAACAAAGGGATCGGAGCCCAAACGCTTTCTGACAAACCGACTACGAGACATTCGATGAACCACCTAAGTTTGTTAAATGCCTTAAAATATGCACCTCGGATAACTCGATGATATCAGACATCAAACGATTAGCTCCCTGATCCAACAATTGATATTGAAAACTTAATAAAATACCCGCTGTCAAGCCTGACAAGGTTGTATAAAGGGCAACTTGCATACCAGCGGTCATCTGAGTTAACAACTTTTGTAATGTCTGCAAATCAATACTCGATACCGTCGTTAATGAACCCAACATCAATATAAAACCTATTACTGTTCCTAACAAACCAAGGCGTACCATTAAATCAGAGATAAACCAACCTGTTTCATGACCTCGCCTGATTTTATTATCTAAACGATCCAACAAGGCATCATGACCACTCATTTTACCTGAAACCAAAACTTTGTTTGCCAACAACTCTACATGATCTTTTGCATAAGAGGGACTCATATCAGGATCGGCAATTTGGGCGACCGAACACAAAGGCGAAAACAAAACATCACCCTGTTTAGCCTTTTTGGTTAATTCAATTGATAGCCGAGTCTCTGTCCCCAAGCGATAAGATAAATAGCCAACATAAAAGCTCGATATCACAAAAAATACGATTATTGCTAATGAGAGATAACTCTTATCATTGTTGATTAATATCTCGATTAAACCATAATCATATGACACAAACAAAAGGGCAACGATAAAACCAAAGAATAATAACCAGCGGTTGAAAGTTGTATAATTGTCATTAAACATAATAGTTCTCTTCTCTTATCAGTTTAAGAACCATACAAATTTATTCCCAAATATTCAACAAAAGATTGTTAAATATAATTTAGAAATCAAACTTTTTCTAATTTTCTGAAACTCTCTGGTAGCAATTTTAAATCAACCATACCTGTGACAAAACAAGCTAGATAGGTTGCTTCTGCATCATAAACCATTTTGTAATACTGAGTCTTCATCGTTAAGGCACTACCAAAGAAGATCGCCGCAAAGGTCAATATTGAACCGATTGCTAAGGTAGAAACACCCGATACCGCCTGACCAATAGTACAGCCCATCGCCAAGGTTCCACCTATACCCATCAAAATGGCTCCAATAACATGAGAATAAACATCTTTTAGAGAGCTAAACCACTCAACTCTAAAGGAACGACTTACAAGCGACCAAAGGAATGAACCCAAAATCACGCCAAAAACAGCGACAACTCCAAATGTGAGTAAATTATTCATCTCAAACACAGCTTTGTAAGGCTTTGTACACTCTAATTTCTCTTCTTCACTTTCAGACTCTGATAGACACACATCATACTCTTCTGATAACATTTTAAATTGTTCGGCTGAATTCTTAATTTTTTCTTTGTTATAATCGGATAAACCAACACCCAACACCTCAGCCCCTACATTATAAACATAATTAATTGTCTGACCCATTGGGTTTATAAAACTAAATGACTGAGTGGATAATGGAGTGCCCGCTGCTGGCTTGGTACGGGAATTATCTGCTAACATATCCCAGTCTTGATAATATTCGATTAATTTATATTGATCATCAGGTGTCTCAGGATCTGGTTGAACAGTATAACTCGCACTCATAAACCATGCTAAGACAACCGCGACACCAACAACTAAACCACCTAAAATATTATCCAATGTTCTAAAATCCTTTGACTTAAAGGCATAGACTAAAATCAACAAGGCAATAATAATTGAAAATAATAATTTTGTTGTCGCTGGCTCTTCGCCACCAAATATTGAGCCTAAATCTTGAGTTGTTGTAGCAACCGCTGACAAATCATTTGTCCAAGAATAAAACAAATAACTATAAATTGTTTGATCGGTTCCTGGAAGCGGATTGACCATATAATAGGCAATTGCACCAACAATTACAAAAACAATAATTGATTTTATATTTCCGCCGCCTATACGCACCAATGTCTTGTTACCACAGCCAGAGGCTAAGGTCATACCAACTCCAAACATGAGACCACCCAATAAATTTTCAAAAATGGCTATGTTACTATTTCTATATGGCGGAAAGGTCGATGATGGATCTAATAAATTATAATACTCTAAAACACCGACTCCTAAAATAGCGATGGCAATCGCGAAAAACCACGCTCGTAGACGACCCGTATCACCAATATTGATAACATCGGAGACCGCACCCATTGTACAGAAGTTTGTTTTATTGACAAATAAACCCATGACAAATGCAATAATAAATACTGATAATAACATCGCGGTTTCTGCTTCAATAAAACTTTTAAATATGAAAAAATCCATCTTGTACCCTTAATAAAACTCTTTTATGAAAATATTTTATACATTTATTCGCAATTGTACAAAAAATAAATATAAAATTAATAGCGGCACGACCAAGAAAATGATTAATCTTTAAACTTATGCAACATCTAAAACCGATCTTATTTGCCTCAGCATTATTATTTAGTTTAAATAATGCTCATAGTGAGAACTGGATAAATGGGGATAACGGCAAGACACAGGGGCTAATAAAAGATAATAAAAAACAGGGTGCTTGGGTAGAAAAATATGAGAATGGCTCAATTAAAAGCCAAACTCAATGGCTTGATGGGATAAAACACGGCGACCATATGAAGTGGTTCATTAACGGCTCAATCGCCCTTATCAACCACTATGAACTCGGGAAACTTGATGGGGAACAAACTTGGTATTGGCCTGACGGAACTATCAAGAAAAAAGCCTTCTATAGTGAGGGGAAACTTCAAGGCGGATTTGTCGAATTCTATCGTAATGGAAACAAAAAAATGGAAGCACTTTATTCTGATGACCACGCACAAGGTCAAGTCACTTGGTGGCACGAAAATGGGAATATTTGGCAAAAAGGAGAATATTTTTTAGGAAAAAGACACGGGCTCTTCGAAGAATTTAATGAAAATGCAAAACTTGTTTTTAGCGGCATTTTCAATCACGGGATTATCAACGAATACCAATCTCAACAATTTACCGACCAAAGGCTGAGCAATTAAAATGACTAAAAAACTAAGTTGACGGCGCTCGCTTGTGCTTTGATATATTAGACTCGCACTCATCAGATTCTGATGAAACACTCGGAACTTCAATTTTAGCCCAAGCGGCAAGTTCTGGGGAAATCGGCGGGTGTTCAGCACTTGCCTGAGAGAGCTCCCTTATCACTTTATTTT
>BB_Man_B_Liq_inBBDRAFT_1000213_pt1 | contig 11119 bp, 9 predicted proteins | sample BBManParaguerPR_4_FD_10244 | JGI IMG/M metagenome (IMG submission 10244) | reverse complement strand
ATTGGTGCAAAAAAAACCCGCCGATAGGCGGGTTTTAATAAGTGCTTATCTCATTTAGTACACGGCAATCCAAGCATTTTGAGTGATGGCTTTTGCTTCGTCTCTCGAACGGATGGCGTCCCTAATGTTGTCGTGTTGACTCAAAACAACTCTAAAGGTCTTCAATTCTTCCTCGAAAGCAATGCTTATTTCTTCTAGCTCGAGGCTTGATGCATAATCTTCTGCCAACTGCTGCGACGGGAATGAACCGATAATTACATAATATCCTTTTGCCAGTGATGCAGTACTTGAAGGCTCATTGGCGTCAGTGGGTGCCGTTGCTAATGAGTCGTTACAAGCCTTTAGTGCATCAGCTAATTGGGCAACTTCTTCAGCATGAGCTTTTGACGTAGCATCCAATTTCTTTTTCAGCCCTTCTGCTTTTTCTTGGGCTGCTTTAGCATCTACTTGAAGTTTAGTGGCCAATGCTTCTGCATCTGCAATGGCCTGATCTGCTTTTCTCGACATGCCATCCAAACGAATTGCCGTGTAGAATCGTAGAANCCCATCATTTCCGGAATTAGCAACTTGACTACCATCGATGTAGTCGTTAACAAATTGTGTAAATCGCATTCCCATTATTAACGTCCCAAATGGCACTATACTGTTCATTTCCATGTTTGCCCCAACTACAGCATGTTCAGAAAAACCGAATCGACCAACTCCAGATTCTGCCAACCCTGAGCCTAAACCCAACGAGACATTGAATTTACTTATCGCACCATACGGTTGGTCTAAGACATTATAGTTACCTATGAATTCTGCCAGGATGGATTGATGGGCGAAACGCCCCGGTGTCCCTGTTCCAATCAAACCGAGGGTAACTTCTCCAGATATCAGATCATTATAAGTATAAAATGCACCCATTCTCATGCCGGCATTAGCCGCAGGAACACTCAGGTTGATGTAATTATATGATGGACGAACATCGCTGATGTGAATACCTTCTTCTACAGAAGCATATGGACTCCAAGTACCTTGGCCATAGGATGTTATTGAAATAAGCAACGCAATTGTGAGTTTTAGGGTTTTCATTCCTTTGGATGATTTTAACTTTATTTAAGTAACGAAATATTTTCCACTTCCACCGCAGCTTTACCTTTTCTTAATAATCGGGCCGTATGCTCACCTTTGAGCTCCATTTGATCTCCGTGAACTCGGATCCAAGATCCTTCCCGCAAGCCATAGACGGGCTGGTCATTGAAGTTGTGAAACTCTTTGATGCGTGTTTCGCGAGTTTCACCCATGTGCTTGCTGCCTTCTACCGGGTCGAGGTAATGTGGGTTGATGTTGAATGGAACCCATCCGAAGGCTTCAAAGCTCGGTGGGTAAACGATAGGCATGTCGTTCGTTGTGCAGATGCTAATCCCAATTAGGTTGCAGCCCGCTGAGGTGCCCATGTAGGGTTTGCCGCTTCGCACGGCTACGTCGATGGCTTCAAAGTAACCGCTTTTACGAATGGTATCGCAGAGTACGAAGGTGTTGCCGCCGCCGGTGAAAAATCCATCGGCCCAATCCGTTCCTTGCGCTGCCGATTCAAATTCGTGGGCCCCGCGCATCTCAAACCCCCAAGATTCGAACACTTCTTTTGCCTTAGCGGTGTAGGCATCGTGGCTCATGCCGCCAGGTCGGGCAAAGGGGATGAAGAGTATTTTTTTTGCCGAGGAAAAGAAATCACGGCACTCGTCCTCTAGGTAGCTGAGGTAGGGTTTGCCGTAAACGGTTGATGTGCTGACAATAAGTAGGTTCATCATTATTTTGCTTCGTTGTATAGATACGTCCAAACACTCTTTTGTCCCTGATTGAGCTCGGTCCAAATAGGTCGAACCACGCCGTCATAGGCAGAGATGTGGTTGTAATCGCCCATAAATACTGCGTCAGACGGGGTAAAAGGTGCTTCGTTGATTTGTTGTTCTGTCCAAGTCGTTCCGCCATCCCGCGAAATGGCAAGATAGGTGTTGGTTGCCGCTCCTTCAAGGCCTCTGCGGTCGTAGAATACGGCATAAAGTATTCCTGAAGTCGGGTCAACGGTGAGCCATGGGAGGAATTGGTCGCTTTGGCCACCTTGTGGGCTGATGGATTGTTTTGGGGACCAATTGGCCCCTGCATCATCGCTGTACGAAAGGTAGACTTCTCCGCCCATCGAGAAATCTTGGTCACCCCAGCAGAGGTAAATACGTCCATAATACGGGCTTTCGGGGTAGTGGTCTACCACGGTAATGGGCATGCCATTACAACGGTCAAAGCCTTCATAACTCTGTGACCAGCCGGCAAATTGGGTACTGACAAAAACATCTTCCCAGTGTTGGCCGTCCAAACTTCTGCTTACATACAATGAGTCTTTCAATGCCCAACCGATGTATCGGGCATTTTTAATCCCATAGGCGGGAACGGCCCCTTCAGCGGTTCCGTCGTCGTCGATGCAATCGCCAAATTTTTTACTGATAATAACTGGAGTAGACCAGCTCAACCCGCGGTCTGTGCTTTCCGAGAAGAGGATGGTGCTCTTGCAATTCGGGTCCTCGGTTCCATAAGAGTCAAACTGCGTCCAGCTCAGTCCAATAGTTCCTTTTGTGGGGTGTTCGGCCACCCATTCTTTGTCGTGCTTTTTTCCGTTGATGGCGGTGAAACTACCTTCATTGAAGGTGCCCTCTGGACCGTCTTTGGTTTGACAAACCATACGGTCGAGGATTTGGTCACTGCGCCAGTTTGTTCCTTCCGGATCGCTGAGGTGAAAGAAGTAAATGCGGCCCGTTCGGTCGGCGTGCAGTACTGGATCTCCCCAAACTCCATAGGGTGAGGTAAGCTTTTCGGTGGTCCAATTCTGACCGCCATCGGTACTTTGATAGAAGTTGTCCAACACGCTACCTGCGTAAATATTTTGTGCGTTGGTTGGGTCAACGGCGATAGAGGGCTCACAAATGCCTGTTTTATAGGCCGGTCCCTCATGAATTTTCACGGCTTGTGCTTTTGAGTGAATGGGGCTAAGAAGTGCGCCTGCGGTGAGAAGGATGGCGGAAAATTGGTGTATTTTCACGGGCATGAAATTTTTACTCATTGGATTGCTTTATACACTGGGGCTTCAACAATCGGACCCAGCTACGTACACTAAGGTACGGCATGAGTTCTATGTGAGCGTAACGGATTTTAACGTTGATGTAGAAAAAGGTGCGGTAACTGGTGTGATTAAGACGTTTCCAGATGATTGGGAGCGTGCGATGAATGCATTGCTGGAAGAGAAGGTCATGCGTTACGTCCAACTTGAAGAACAGGAGCGAGGAGCATTACACGGAAAATATCTTGAGTCTCACGTTAGGCTTTCACTTAATGGTACACCGCTAAGAATTGAATATTACGGCACGAATAGTGGGCCAGATGAAATCTATTTGTTGTTCACAGCGGATTATGGCGAAGCCACTATTGAAGAATTAAAAGGCATTTGGGAGGTTGAGTTGACCTTACTAGCGGATATTTACCCTTCTCAAGAAAACATTGTGATTTTTCATCATGATGGCGAAAAGCAAACTAACAGTTGTCGCGACGGCAATGATTATCAACTCCAATTCGAGTTTTAAATGTTTTACTTCAATCTAGGTATACGCCACATTACGGATCTAGAAGGTTACGACCACATGCTATTCTTGTTAGCCTTGACCTTGCCATTAAGTTTTGTGCATTGGAAAGCAACACTGAAATGGATTACAGCATTCACCATAGGTCATAGTTTGAGTTTAGCATTGGCCGCCATGGACGTGGTGCATCCACCTAGTTCATGGGTTGAATTGGGCATTGCTATTACCATAGCGGCAACCGGACTATTCCATTTATTCAATGGCTTTAAGGTTGCCTACGGGGCAATGTGGATGGCTGGGATTTTTGGATTAATTCATGGATTGGGTTTTGGATCGTATTACCAATTCATAGCCCAAAGTGACTCATTTTGGTGGGCTTGGATTCCCTTTAACCTTGGTATTGAAGCAGGTCAAATCTTGGTCGTTCTGGTTCTGCTTTTTGTATATTGGTCAGTCGAAAAAATTTGGCGCAACCCAAAAGGACTTAAGTGGATGCTTTTAGGTGTGATTTTAACCTTGAGCGCACAAATGATTTTAGACAGATTACCCGTTTAACTAGTAGCAAAACTCCCAACATATGAAGCGCATTTTACTATCGCTCGTTGCCCTAGCCACCCTTGGTTTATCGGCACAAAATGTAAATACCTCGAAATTCAGACAACTCGGTCAAGAATTGCCGACTCCTAACGTATACCGTACAGCGTCTGGCGCACCAGGTCATGAATATTACCAGCAGCGTGCGGATTACAACATGTCCATCACATTGGATGATGAAACACAACGTATCTACGGAGAGGAAACCATTACCTACACAAACAATAGTCCGGATGAGTTGCGCTATTTGTGGGTCCAATTGGACCAAAACATGCGTGCTCAAAACAGTATGACTCAGCAAATCAAGAGTGGGGGTATTTTCAATGAGCGTGGAAGAACGCCTCAAACGGCATTCAATCAGTTGAAAAATAACCAGTTCTACGATTTCGATGGCGGGTTTAAAATTGATTACGTGCAAACCACTTCAGGCTCCAACCTGCGCTACACCATCAACAATACAATGATGCGTGTCGACCTTCCTTCGCCATTGCGCAAGGGGCAGTCGTTCAGTTTTAACATCAAATGGTGGTTCAACATCAATGATCGTATGGACATCGGTGGTCGTTCGGGGTACGAATACTTTGAAGAGGACGACAACTACCTCTACACCATAGCTCAGTTCTTCCCTCGTATGGCAGTGTACAATGATGTGGAAGGATGGCAGAACAAGCAATTCTTAGGTCAAGGGGAGTTCACTTTGCCTTTTGGCGATTACAAGGTGAGTATCACCGTTCCTTCGGATCACGTAGTCGCTTCAACAGGTACCTTGAGCAACGCCTCTCGCGTACTGACCTCTACACAGCGCGCTCGTCTAGCTAAAGCTAAGAAGAGCTACGATGATCCGGTGATTATCGTGACGCAAGATGAAGCTATTCAAGCGGAAGGCGATAAAGCCAAAGCATCGAAGACCTGGGTGTTCGAAGCAGATAATGTACGTGACTTTGCCTTCGCATCTTCGCGCAAATTCATTTGGGACGCCATGGCGGTAAAGATTGGTGATAAGACCACCATGGCCATGAGCTATTATCCAAAAGAAGGAAATCCGCTATGGGAGCAGTATTCAACTCGCGTGGTGGCGCATACCTTGAAAGTATATAGCAAGTTCACAGTGGACTACCCGTATGAAAAAGCTATCTCTGTGCATACGAAATGGATTGGGATGGAATATCCAATGATTTGTTTCAATGGCGGTCGTCCGGAAGCGGATGGCACGTACAGTGAAGGAACGAAATACGGTATGATTGGGGTTATCATTCACGAAGTTGGTCATAACTTCTTCCCAATGATTATCAACTCCGATGAGCGTCAATGGACCTGGATGGACGAAGGTTTGAACACCTTTGTACAGTACTTGACGGAGCAGGAGTGGGATCATGAATACCCATCACGTCGCGGGCCTGCGCACAAGATTGTGCCTTACATGAGTGGGCCAAAAGACCAAATGGTTCCAATTATGACAAACTCGGAGTCGGTCCTACAATTCGGTAATAACGCCTACGGCAAGCCAGCCACGGCATTGAATATTCTCCGTGAAACGGTAATGGGCCGTGAGTTGTTCGATTATGCATTCAAAGAATACAGCCGTCGCTGGGCCTTTAAACACCCATCGCCAGCAGATTTCTTCCGCACCATGGAAGATGCCTCTGGTGTGGATTTGGATTGGTTCTGGAGAGGTTGGTTCTACACTACTGATCACGTGGATATCGCGCTAAAAGATGTGCAATGGTACAAGATGTCTACACAAAACCCAGATATTGAAAAACCTTTCCAAGAGGCAAAGGCTACGGCTGCAGATGCGCATATTGGTAAGCCTCGTAATAGCGTCCTTCGTACGATGGTTGATGAAGTACCAGCAACGCGTGATTTCTACAACTCCTATAATCCGTATGAAGTTACAGAAGCAGATCGCGCAGCTTACCAACGCTACCGTGACGGTCTCAGCGAAGAAGAGGCGGCAATGCTAGATGCTGGTCATCATTTCTACGGATTGACATTCGAAAATCAAGGTGGACTAATTATGCCTTTGGTATTGCGATTTACACTTGAAGATGGTACTGAAGAGGTAGTACGCATTCCTGCTGAGGTATGGTTGAAGAATGAAGATGAGTTCACGAAATGGTTCAATTTTACACAGCAGGTCGTTCAAATCACCTTGGACCCATTCTTAGAAATGGCTGATACGGACCGCTCAGATAACTACTGGCCCGCATTGCAAGAGCCAAATACGTTTGATGTTTATTCAAGAGGTGCCACTAGTCGCTGGCAGCGCAATGGCAGCACAAACCCAATGCGTGAGGCGCGTGCGGCTGAGGCGAAATAAATAGTAGACAGATGTAATGATTAGAGATCCCTCTGGCGTATGCCAGAGGGATTTTTGTTTAACAAAACCTTATCGTTTCACCGGATAATGAATACAAGGGAGGAAACGTTTCAAGGCTAATAAATCATATAACCACATGAAATTCACCGAAAAACCTATGTTTAAAATGCTGACCGTTGGCGTCTTGGCATTGCTATTATTAATTCCTGCCGGTTTAATTCAAAACCTTGTTCGTGAGCGGGAGTACACGCAGGATTCTGCTATTCAAGAAATGAGCAGTGTTTGGGGTGGCGAGCAAATGCTTGTAGGACCTTATCTGACCATCCCTTTTGATGATGCCTATACAGTAACTAATTCAGATGGATCAGAAGAGATTAGTTATGCGCGTAAGTATGCTTATGTCTTGCCAGAATCGTTGGCGGGAGATGTGAATGTAACACCTGAAACCAGGAAGCTAGGTATATATGAAGCTGTGGTGTATAAAAGTGTGACCGGTATCAGCGGAGCATTTGTATTGCCGGATTGGGAACAGATGGGCGTTGATCCTGATAAAATCCAATGGGATAAAATAACGTTGAACGTTGGTATCTCTGATCTAAGAGGGGTAGAAGGGAACTTTGATTTTAATTGGAATGGCACACCTCTTACGATGACTTCAGGGCTTGTGACTACCGATATTTATAAAAGTGGGGTTCATGCTAATGTAGATATAAGCGAAGGAGAATTGGTCTTTGAATTAAATACCACATTACGAGGAAGCCGCAGATTTTCAGTGGTGCCCTTGGGTAAGCAGACCTCATTCGAGATGAACTCTCCATGGACAGAGCCAAACTTTGAGGGGAGCTTCGCGACCTCAAAATATGTTCCAACGGATGAAGGCTTTTCGGCACTCTGGGAGGTCAGTCATTTGAATCGCAATTATCCGCAATGGTGGATAGGTCGTCAATACAATCCTACTTCCGATTATTTTGGGACAGAGTTCGTGCGAACGGTAGATACCTACAGCAAAACCAATCGCGTTGCGAAATATGCCATCTTGATCATTGCCTTGACCTTCATGGTATTTTATTTCTCTGAGTTGATTAATGGTTCGAGCGTGAACGGGCTTCAGTATGTGCTCATAGGATTGGCGCTGGTTTTATTCTATACGCTACTCTTGTCCTTTAGCGAGCACATAGGTTTTAATGCCGCCTATTTTGTTGCCGCGCTGATGACCATAACCATGGAATTCTTGTATTCTAAAAGTGTATTGGGAAGCGCTAAATTGGCGACTTACGTAGCAGGTGTGTTGACCTTACTTTATGGATTCATCTTTGTCTTGATTCAGCTTAAAGATTTTGCCCTGCTCGCAGGAAGTTTAGGTCTTTTCGTGATCCTCGGAATCATCATGTATATCTCAAGGCATATACGATGGGAACAGCAATCGTAGCCAACAAAAAAGCCGCCCATTGGGCGGCTTTTTTATGCTTAAAATTTTCGGCCTAGTTCAGCACCATATCAAGGTACTGACTGAGTCGTTTTTTCAAATTCTTACGTTCTACGATAAAGTCGAGGAACCCATGCTCTAGCAAGAACTCAGAGGTTTGGAAGCCTTCAGGCAAGTCTTTACCAATGGTTTCTTTTACTACACGAGGACCTGCGAAACCTATCAATGCACCTGGTTCTGCGATGTTAATATCGCCGAGCATGGCGTATGATGCTGTAACACCACCTGTGGTAGGATCTGTAAGGAACGAGATGTATGGAATCTTCTTATCGTCTAGCAAGGCAATCTTCGCTGAAGTCTTGGCCATTTGCATCAATGAGAAGGCTGCTTCCATCATACGAGCACCTCCTGATTTTGAAATCATAATGAAGGGAGCTCCAGTTTTCAAGCTGTGGTCCATTGCACGAGCAATTTTTTCACCCACAACTGACCCCATTGAACCGCCAATAAAGTTGAAGTTCATACAGGCTACTACAATCTCACGTCCATTCATTTCACCAAAACCAGTGGTGATGGCGTCTTTAAGACCAGATTTCTTTTGACCTGCTTTTAGTCGGTCGGTGTAGGGCTTAGTATCCTCAAATTTTAGAGGATCCTTGCTCTGCATGTTCGTATCAAGTTCAGTGAACTTTCCACCGTCAAAAAGTATCTGGAAGTATTCTTTCGCGTTGATGCGGTCGTGATGGCCACAATTGCCACAAGTCCACAATTCTGCTTGATGATCTTCTACACTTACAATGACCTTACATTTTGGACACTTGTGCCACAGGCCATCCGGGGTTTCTTTCTTGTCCTTAGTTTCGGTAGTAATCCCCTCTTTTGTTCTCTTAAACCAACCCATACGATGGTGCTCTATTTAAGTTTCAGTTTGCTAATGTAGATAAAAAGGGCACTCCTTCTGCAGGAGTGCCCTTTGAGTTTATCGGAAAATCCTTCGCTTATGCGATGGTGATTTCGTCGTTCAAGTACACGTCTTGTACAGCGTGTAGCAATGCGATACCGTCTTTGTATTCCTTCTGGAATGCTTTACGGCCTAGGATTAAACCTTGACCACCAGCGCGCTTGTTAATAACGGCAGTAGCAATTGCTTCGCTCAAGTCGTTTGCATCATTTCCGGTAGAAGCACCACCAGAGTTGATTACACCGATACGACCGTTGTAGCTGTTCAATACTTGGTAACGGGTCAAATCAATAGGGTTGTCAGTGGTCAATTCAGAGTACACTTTAGGGTGTGTCTTACCGTGACCAGTAGCATTGTACCCACCGTTGTTGGTTGGCAACTTCTGCTTGATGATGTCCGCCTGGATGGTTACACCCAAGTGAATCGCTTGAGAGCTCAAATCTGCAGAAGTGTGGTAATCTACGCCGTCAACTTTGAAGGCATCGTTACGTGTGTAACACCAAAGGATGGTTGCCATTCCTAGTTCGTGTGCTCTTTCGAAAGCCATAGCTACTTGCTCGATCATTTCACGAGATTGTGGGTGACCGAAGTAAATGGTTGCACCTACTGCACAAGCACCCAAGTTCCAAGCCTCTTCTACTGAACCGTAAGGGCTCTGGTAGAATGTGTTTGGTGCACTCAAGTATTCATTGTGGTTGATTTTAACCACGAATGGAATTTTGTGCGCCCACTTGCGAGCTACAGTGGCCAATACACCGTAGGTAGAAGCTACCGCGTTACAACCTGCATCAACCGCCATCTTTACGATGTTCTCTGGATCGAAGAACATTGGGTTTGGTGCAAAAGATGCACCAGCACTGTGCTCGATACCTTGGTCAATAGGTAGGATGCTCAAGTATCCAGTGTTTGCTAAACGACCTGTGCCGTACAAACGCTGTAGTGAGTTCATCACTTGGATACTGCGGTTAGATTCTGTGAAAGATTCCGTGACAAAGTTGCCTGAAGGAAGGATGGCTAGTGAATCCTTGGTAATAGCAGTAGAAGTGTGGTTCAACAACATATCTGCTTGGTCTCCTAGCAACTCTCTAATCTTGTCAATGGACATCATAGTTATAGGTGTTTTAGTGAGCGGCTAAAATAGGCTAAAAAAACTTTTTTGCCCTCAAAAGTTAGAAAGGATAACCTATGCCTAATGAAAGGTTAAAATCGTGCCATTTAGGATTTTGAATGACCCAATTTGACCTGTTTTCAGCACCCGGGTGATACGCCTTTAGTGAAAGGTCCGCACGAATGATGAAGAATTCAAGGTCATAGCGAATGCCGTATCCAGTGTTTAGACCAAGTTGTTTATAGAATGTGCTCCAGCCAAAGGTTCCCGCATCAATGGCCTGCTGCTGTTCTGGGGTTAAATCTTGGCCATAATCTCGGTTGTAGAGCCACATGTTTCCCGCATCCAAGTATACGGCACCTTTCAGGGCTTCTTGGATAGTAAAGCGGTATTCAAAATTCATCACAAGTTTAATGGGGGCTGCTGCGAAGTATCCGTTCGACCGAAGAAGAGATTCNGATGTTGCCCCTGGGCCGAAATGGTACGCCGTCCAACCTCTAAGGTCATTTGCTCCGCCCATGAAGAAGGATTTTTCAAAAGGCATGAATGGTTGTGAAGACCAGCTCTGACTTAAACCTAAGAATGTGCGTGCGGCCAATTCCCGCTTTCGAACTAAAGATTTGTAAGCTCGTAGGTCTAAGCTCCCTTTGGCAAAGGGAATTACGGGCACTTGGTTAATCCCATCAGCGCCAAGGAGATTCCATAAATGGCCGCCGCTCTCCAGGTCCAAAGAGGTGAAATAGCGAGTGTTGCCCTTGCTCCAAGAACGCTGGATTCTATAGCCGCTTTGCACAAAAACTAAATCTTGGAAGCCCACAAATAGAAAGGGCGCTAGGGTAGAATCCGATGCTAAGTCTATCTGTACGAACGAGAGGCGCCATGGGGTTAGGTTGTGCTGAATGCCGGAGCGCTTCCAGTGGTAGTCAAAGTAGGCTGAAGCTACGTTTCTATTGAATTCGTTCGATCGGTATTGGAAAGAAGATTTAAGTCCAATTTCCGTTCGCGGTTGCCATTCTTTTGCCTTTGCGGGCAGCAATACNTTTGGTAATAGAAGCTTAGGAATTCGTAGTGAACCTGCGGCGTTGAGTTCTCGTGCATC
>BB_Man_B_Liq_inBBDRAFT_1000212_pt1 | contig 11154 bp, 8 predicted proteins | sample BBManParaguerPR_4_FD_10244 | JGI IMG/M metagenome (IMG submission 10244) | reverse complement strand
CAATTAAATGCATTAAACCCAGTTGAATGGGATAATTATTGGGAATATGCAAAACGTTATTGTGATGCAAAAAAAACACAATTTGGTATGGATGTATCAGGTGCTACAAATTTGAAAGAACTTTATTCTCGAATTAGAGAAAACTTAATGGTGCGTAGACTTAAAAATGAAGTACTTACTCAATTACCCGAAAAAAGAAGAGTTACTTTAACAATTGAAACCAAAAAAAGTATGGCGAATAATTCTGACAAAATGGCAAATGAATTAATCGATCATATCAAAAAATTATTAATTGAAAATAATGGACACACGAGAGCGGTTAAAAGAAAACTTTATGAAGAAAGATCATTGGAATTGAAAGAAGAAGCTCTTGAAGTTTATCGGCTCGCTGGGATGGCAAAAGTGCTAGCATTAAGCGAATGGCTGATCGAAGAAATAAATGGCGGGTTAAATAAAATTATTGTCTTTGGTCATCACACAACTTTCCTTGACCACATCCAAGACTCATTAGAAAAAAGCAACATAAACTTTATGAGAATTGATGGAACTACACCAAAAGAAACGCGACAAGAGGGTGTAGAAAATTTCCAAAACAATAAAAATTGTACTGTCGCACTACTTTCTATAACAGCTGCATCGGTAGGACTCACACTCACCGCAGCAAGTGATGTTTTAATGGGAGAACTACCGTGGACACCCGGACTTGCCAGACAAGCAGAAGACCGTGCACATCGGATTGGACAAGAAAACTCAGTTTTGATAAGATATGCCATCGGAACAGGAACAATTGATGGGGCTTTATGGAATATGCTCTCACGCAAATCAGCCATTGCGAGCGACTTACTCGATGATGGTTTTGGCGACAAAATGGAAGAAGTAATCACGGAATCAAGTGGAGACCTAATTGATGCCTTGATTATTAAGGCAAAAGAAGAATTGGGATATAGTTGACAGAAGGATTGCATTGTGAGTATAGTTGAAAAAAAACAACTTTTTGAACAAAGGTGAAAAATGACAAAAAAAAATGATTACAACGAAAGTGATATTAAAGTCTTAGAAGGACTCGACCCAGTCAGACTCAGACCAGGGATGTACACAGACTGTACTAACCCAAACCACATGATTCAAGAAGTTGTTGATAATGCATCTGACGAAGCATTAGCTAAATTTGCTTCTAAAATTAAAGTGATAATTCAAAAAGATGGAACTATTGAAGTTGAAGATGACGGAAGAGGAATTCCAACAGGAATTCACCCTACAAAAGGGGTCCCAACTGTTCAAGTTGTTTTTACAACATTACATGCTGGTGGTAAATTCGACAAGGAAAATGGTGGAGCATATGCTTTCTCTGGCGGTCTCCACGGGGTCGGTGTTTCAGTAACAAATGCTCTATCAACAAAGCTTGAAGTTATTGTTTCAAGAGATGGAAAGCAACAATCAATTGAGTTTGCTAATGGTGAAGTAAGCAAAAAACTCAACACTATAAAAAAAATAGATAAAAACATATCTGGAACAAAAGTAATTATCAACCCAGATATGAGCTATTTTGATGAGGCACTTGATCACAATAAAATGATTTCAATGCTTCGGGCAAAAGCAGTACTTCTACCAGGAGTCACCGTAGAGTTAACAATCCATAAAGGTGAAAAATCTATTGATTATAGTTGGAACTACCCTGATGGTCTTGCAGATTACTTGAAAGAAATTATTTCAGAAAAAAGCAACTTAACCCCTATTTTTAGTAGTGAAAAATTTTTTGAAGAAGATGAAAGTGATAGCTGGGCAGAAGGGGAAGGGGCTTCTTGGGCTATTTCTTGGGCAGAAGGAGGAAGCTCTCATAAAGAAAGTTATGTAAACCTAATCCCAACAAAGCTTGGCGGAACACACGAAAGCGGTTTTAAAACAGGGGCTTGGGATGCTGTTAAAAGTTTTATCGAACAACACGCCATGATGCCTCGTGGTGTATCAATTGTGGCTGACGACCTTTGGCACGGTGTAAACTTTGTTTTGTCTGCAAAAGTCCTTGACCCTCAATTTCACGGACAAACAAAAGAAAAACTAAACAATAGAAGTGCTGTTAGAATGATTTCACAAGCATGTAGAGACCAATTTGAACACTGGCTACATGAAAATCCAGAAATCGGAAAAACCATTGCCGAAATGACTATTTCAGCTGCACAAGCACGAGCACGCAAAGGTAAAACAGTTGTCAAAAAGAAAACATCTGGATTAACATTATTACCAGGAAAATTGACTGATTGTGAATCCAAAGACATAAATGAAAACGAAATTTTCATCGTAGAGGGTGATTCAGCTGGTGGCTCCGCAAAAATGGGTAGAGAAAAGAGAAATCAAGCTATATTACCATTAAAAGGTAAACCGCAAAATACTTGGGAAGTCGACCCACTTGACCTTATGGGAAATAAAGAAATTCAAGATATTTCTATGGCACTCGGAGTCGAAGTTCATGAATTAGGTGACGAAAAAGCTCTTGAAAATTTAAGATATGGAAAAGTCTGTATCTTGTCAGATGCTGATAAAGATGGACACCATATTCAAGTATTATTAATTTGCTTATTTATGAAACACTTCCCTGAACTTATTAAAAAGGGGCACGTTTATATTGCTCAACCCCCTTTGTACAGAGTTGACATCAAGGGATATGTACCAAAAGGCAGGAAGAAAAAAATTGCGGATAGGAAAGTTTATGTGCTTGATGATGAAGAGCTTCAAGACTTAATTGATTCAATAAAACACGAAAATATTAAAGAAGATGGATGGAAAAAAATTAGATTTAAAGGTCTGGGAGAAATGTCGCCCGCAGAACTCTGGGAAACTACATTAGACCCAGAAACCCGAAGACTTTGCGATCTTGTTATTCCTGAAAATCAACTTGGAAGCGCCATTGCCAAGATGGAAATGTTGCTTGGAAAAAAGCGCGCAAGCGACAGAAAGACTTGGATTGAAGATAATGGCGACTTTGGAACTGATGAAGAGGTAGAAGGATAAAATGGAAAATTATTATATAAACGAAAATAGCATAGACCTTTCTGAATATGCAGAAAAAATGTATCTCGGTTATGCAGTAGCCACATTAAAAGACAGGGCCATTCCTTATCTTATGGATGGGCAAAAACCCGTCCAAAGAAGAATATTATATGCAATGGGACAATTGGGTCTTGGAAAGGCTGATAAAAAACATGTTAAATCTGCCAGAGTTGTTGGTGAAGTTTTAGGTAAATACCATCCACACGGCGATAGCTCAGCTTATGAGGCTATGGTAAGAATGGCACAAGAGTTTACTTTACGATATCCATTGATTGATGGACAAGGAAACTTTGGCTCTCCTGACGGAGATTCGGCGGCTGCCATGCGATACACAGAAGCCAAACTGGCTCCCATTTCAGAGTTGCTTTTGGATGAATTGAAAATGGGCACCGTTGATATTATCCCAAACTACGATGGAACCCTGTCCGAACCAAATCTTTTGCCAGCAAAATTAAATTTCATGCTAATGAATGGGGCAACAGGTATTGCTGTTGGTATGGCGACCGATATACCACCTCATAATATTAGAGATGTAACAGAAGCTACCTTGGCCATGATTGAAAAACCAAAAATCACCGACGAAGAATTAGTCGATATAATTCAAGGACCAGACTTCGCTGGGGGTGGGCAAATCATTGACAGTAAAGAAACAATTTTAGAAAACTATAAAACAGGAAAAGGAGTTTTCCGAGTTAGAGCCAAGTGGAAACTGGAAAAAATGGCCCGCGGACAATGGCAAATTATTGTTGAAGAATTGCCACCCGGCACTTCTACTAAAAGTGTATTGGAAGCTATCGATAAAATTGCGAACCCACAAACAGGCAAAGACAAAAAAGGAAAGCCAAAACCATTATCAACAAAACAACAAGCTGACAAAAGCCACTTGTTAAGTCTTTTAGGGGCGGCAAGAGACGAATCTTCAAAAGACCAATATGTAAAATTAGTATTAGAACCAAAAAGCAGTAAACTTGACCCAGAAACTTTTATGGATCAGCTTATGGCTAGGATTGGCCTCGAAACAACTGTTAAAATTAATTTAACAACAGTTGGCAACGATATGCTGCCAAAAACAAAATCTCTAAAAGGAATTGTTAAAGAATGGATCGATTTTAGATTTGAAACGATGACTCGACGAACCAAATGGGAACTCAATCAAATTAATAAGCGAATTCATATTCTTGAAGGCAGACTTCTTGCATTAGCAAATATTGATAAAGTTATAAGTATCATCAAAGAATCCGAAGAACCAAAACTTGACCTTATGGAAGCTTTTGGACTTAGTGAAATTCAAGCAGAAGACATTCTTGAAATAAGACTTAGACAACTTGCAAAACTGGAAAGCATTAAAATTGAAAAAGAATTAAATGACCTGTTAAAACGCAAAGAACAACTTGAACTTCTTTTATCTAGCGAACGCAGAATGTTCACTTTAATGAAAAAAGAAATTCAAGAAGCAACTATCAAATATGAAGATGATCGCAGAACACTCATTAAAGAAGCAAAAGTTTCTATAATTAAAGCTGCTGATAGTGTGCTGGATGAACCAGTCACAGTATTTGCTACAAACAAAGGCTGGTTTGGAATGAGAAAAGGTCACGATATCGATTCAAATGCACTAGCTCTCAAAGACGGAGATAAATTAACCACTGTTATTGAATGCCGAAGCACACAAGAAATTGGAATTTTAGCGTCTAATGGAAGAGTTTATAGCATAAAAAGCAGCATCCTACCAACAGGAAAGGGCGGATTAGCACACATAAATACATTAGTAGATATACCTGCGAATTGTAAGATTACATCGATAATACTTATTGAAAAAGGCAAAAAAGCTTTGTTTTATAGTGAAAACGGATATGGATTCTTATCAGACTTAGAAAATATGTCTTCAAAAAATAAAGCAGGAAAACATATGATTACATTAACTGATGGGTTTGACATTCATCCAATTATTCCAGTTGAAAACAAAAATAAAGCAATTTTTTATAATTCTTCTTCTAAAACATTAGTGTTTAATACAAATGAAATAAAAGAATTACCAAAAGGAAAAGGGGTTCAATTAATAAAACTTGTAGGTAATGAAAAATTGGAATCAGGAAATTTATTTAATGAAAATGAAAATACTTCATTGATTGTAAATGGAAAAACCAAGGTAATTAAAAATAAAGAGACTTCTAAATACCTTGGCAAACGTGCTCAGCGCGGAAAAAACTTATAAAAATGTAACAATTGTAGCTTGGGCACCATTTTCAGTGTCCTTAGCTTCATATCTTACTTCTTGATTCGTTTTTAATGTTTTGAAACCGTCCATTTCAATAATAGAATAATGTATGAAAACATCGCCACCACCATTATCAGGAATCAAAAAACCAAATCCTTTTTTATTATTAAACCACTTCACTTTTCCTGTTAACATAACTCCCTCTCTTTAGTTTGATTTTTTTATTATTTAAAGTATAAAGTATATTTAGAGCAATAAAATTATTAAACTCTTAATATAATAGTATTGGAAAATCTATAAGCTGTCAATATAGGAGAAGTTAAACAAATGAACATTATGGCTTGGGGTGGAATGGTTGTATCATTTACGGCTATTCTATGGGGTAATGTACTAGAAGGAGGAACAACCAAATCACTTTACGTTCCTGTCGCATTTATGATTGTTGTAGTTGGAGCATATGGTGCATGTATGATTCAATTTACTGGTGAATATTTGAAAATGGGATGGAAAGGTCTTAAATGGGTGTATTTTGGGGCACCTGTGAACAAAGTAGACACCATCAAAAAAATTATTGAGTGGGCAAATACGGCACGGAGGGAAGGTTTATTAGAGCTTGAATCAGCGGTTGAAGAAGAAGAAAACGAATTCGCAAAAAAAGGACTGCAAATGGTTGTGGATGGAACCGATGCGGAACTAATTCGCGAAATTCTCGAAATTGAAATGGCTCAAAAAGAACATAAAGTTGAAATGGGATTAAAAGTTTGGGAAGCGATGGGTGGTTATGCACCAACTTTTGGAATTTTAGGAGCGGTATGTGGACTTATTGTTGTTATGTCTAACCTATCAGACCCAAGCAAGCTTGGTACAGGTATTGCCGTTGCTTTTGTGGCAACTATTTATGGAGTTGGCTTCGCAAATGGAGTATTCTTACCTTGGGCGAACGCGATGAAAGAAGCAGGACATCAAATTGCACTCGAAGAAGAAATTATTCTTGAAGGATTAATTGGTATTTCAGAGGGCGATAACCCAAGGAACTTAGAAGCAAAACTTTATGCTTATGTACCTGGCGAAGAACCAGATCAAGCTGAAAAGGGATAAAAAAAACCGCCTAACAAAATTAGGCGGTTAATAAATTATATAATAAACACAAAAAATATATAATTTAGTTAAGCAATGATAATGCTTGTTGGGGCATAACATTTGCCTGAGATAACATTGATAAACCAGCTTGTGCCACAATTTGATTTTTTGTCATCAATGCCGTTTCCTTAGCAAAGTCTGCATCTCTTATTCTTGAACGAGAAGCCTCCATTGATTGCATGGAAGTATCTAATACAGAAATTGAGGCTTCAAATCTATTTTGATAAGAACCCATGGAAGAACGTGAATTTTGCACAGTTTCAAGTGCTTTATCGATTTGAAGAATGGCTGTCTTAGCTCCATCCTGTGATGTTATATCTAATGCAGAACCCGTTTGACCCAAATCAGCATTCGCCAAACCAAAATCAGCAGTTGTAACAGCTGTTCCAGTTCCAGCAGCCCTTTCTGTTGAAGCCGAAGTAACAAGCTCAGCGTCTACACCATCTGCTGCACGCAACTCGATACCATCACCTGCTGTGTTTGAAACCGCTAAAACACCCGTTTCAGATGTTTTCTCATTAATTGCATCCATCAATGCAGTCACCTTAGAAGATGCATCTGCCTGAGCGGTAATAGATACACTAGTTAGAACATCTGAACCTGAAATATCTGAAACAATCTTAAAACTTTCTGCATTGGTTGCATTCGCAATTGTTGCTCCTGCTGCACCTGAAGATGCATAATCATCCAAACTTAAACCACTCTTAGTGGAATCAACTGTTTTTAAATTTAATGATTGACCAGCATTTTGACCAACCTGAAAATCAGCACCAGCTCCCGATGTCTTTGAAATTTCAGATACACCGTCAAGAAGATTAACACCATTAAAAGATGTTGTTTTTGCAACCCGGTCTATTTCAGACATTAAAGCTTGGGCTTCATTATCTAATTTAGTACGATCTGATGAACTTAAAATACCATTAGATGATTGCACTGCCAATTCACGAACTCGTTGCAACATATCAACCTGTTCACCCATTGCACCCTCAGCTGTTTGAGATAACGAGATTGCATCATTAGCATTTCTTTTTGCCTGCTCCATCCCATTTAATTGAGAAGTCATTCTTGATGAAATTGCCATACCTGCTGCATCATCAGAAGCAGAGTTAATGCGTAAACCAGAAGAAAGCCTTTCAATAGACTTATTTAAACTTGAACTACTATTTTCTAAATTCCTTTGAGAAATTATAGAAGCCAAATTTGTATTAATTGTTAATGCCATAATTTTAAATCCTTAATAAATTATTAGTAATATTATATAATATCATTATAATATTATTTCTTTAAATGTCAAAATAATAAATAAAAAATCGACATAATAATATTAAAAGGTATAATGTAAATTAATCAGTAAAGGATTTATCATGGCATTAGCACAAAAAAAACAAATTGATATTATGAACAAGGCAAAAGAAATAGAAGGAAAACTTCTTCTTAAATATACTCGAATGGATCCATCACTTACATTTGGAGGAAAAGTAAAATATTTTCAGGAAAAAAATAATAAAAACCCTTTTCTTATTGATGCACTCTGGAGTCTAGTTAAATCTAGAAACTTAATAGCTCACCCAGGAGAGTTTACAATTAGCCTAAAAGAATATGAACTTTTCTCAGCCAACTATGAATATGTATCTAAATTTTTAAAATAAAAAACATTTCTTATTAACAAATCGGTTCTTAATCTTTGCTCAAAACCATTAAAATAACCGTTCAGATAAGCCTAAAAATCTCTCCTAAAATAAGAGAGTTAACTTGCTCATTCACAAAAAAATAGCCAGCAACAGATCATTTGGCACGATGATTGCTTGATACCACCAACAAAACATTTTAGAGCTAAGCGATGGCAACAATTAATGGAAATAATAATCTTGGTGGATTAGAAAGCTTATTAAATCAAGCAACTAATACAACTCAAACTAGTGACGAAAGCGGAAGTCAGGCACTTGACCAAAGCGACTTCTTAAAACTTTTAACAACACAAATGAATTACCAAAATCCAATGGAACCTATGGATAATACTGAAATGGCTGCTCAAATGGCACAATTCAGCTCAGTTCAAGGCATTGGTGAACTAAATCAATCATTTAAAACACTTTCAAACTCAATGCAATCAAATTCAGCATTGCAAGCATCTATGTTAGTAGGAAAATCAGTGGCCATTGAAAGCAATAGCTTCAACTACAATGGACAGCCGGTAAAATTAAGAACAGAAGCACCCTTTGATGGAAACATTAATATTACTATTAAAAATATTAACGGAGAAACTATCAAAGAAGATTCTATATATGCGAAAGGAAATGAAACAACCAATTATACTTGGGATGGAACAAACCTGCAAAATATTGCAGCTACAAATGGCGAGTATATTTTTGAGTTCTCGGTTGGGGAAGGTGAAGACCGACAAATTCTTACAAACGAAGTTATCGATAAAGTAAACAGTGTAAACATACCAAAACTGGGGGAAGAGCTTGTTCTAAACCTAGAAAACACTGGCAAATTTAGCCAACAATATATTAAAGAAATAATGGAATAAAGGAGAAAAATAAAAAATGTCTAGCCCATTTCTAACAGGTTTAAGCGGATTAACTAGTGCAAAAATTTCGATTGGTGTAACCGCAAATAACATAGCTAATACAGAAACACCAGGTTTCAAATCATCATATTCTCGATTCGGAGATATTTTTGCAGGGTCGCAAAAAGCGGGTGGCTTCAAAATGGACACCGGTGCATCTTCTGTTGGTGGTGGTGTAAATTTACAATCAATTTCTCAAAAGTTTAGCCAAGGTACAATTGCAAGAACTGATAATGAATTAGACTTAGCGATTAATGGACAAGGATTTTTCCAAGTTCAAGAATATGATGGAACCATTTCATATACTCGTGTTGGCTCTTTTGAAATCGACCGTGATGGTTATATGATCACACCAAAAGGTCAAAAACTGACAGCATTCCAAGCTGATGCAAATGGAGACATTACATCTTTTACAAATGTTGTAAAGTTTTCACGTGATAATGCACTCCCAAATGCTACAACAAGTGTAAAAATTTCGGCAAACCTCGATGCGGGCGAAGATGAACCTATTGTTTTTCCATTTGATATAGAAAACCCACAAACTTATAACTTTGCCACTTCTTTAACAAGTTATGATTCACTAGGAAACCCCCACTTAAACTCTGTTTACTTCAAGAAAACAGCAGTAGACAATCAATGGGAAGCATATCACTTCGTTGATGGGGAAGAGCTTGTTCCAGCTGGCGGCGTGGCAGGAGACCCCGTTATTATTAACTTCACACAAGATGGTCAACTTGCGGATGCAAATGGTTCTATTTTTGGGGTCGTTAACTTCGAACCTAAAGCATTAACATCAGGAGCCTTTGACTTAGATTTAACTTATGATTATGCAAGCTTATCACAGTATGGCAACCCATTTAATGTTAACGAAGTAGATCAAGATGGATTTGCAACTGGTAATATGGCGGGAATTGACATTAACGATGAAGGCATCATCAGTATTCGTTTCAACAATGGTGAGTCGAAAATTTTGGGACAATTAGCCTTAGCAAACTTTAACAACCCAAGAGGGTTAAGACAGTTAGGTGATGCGGTTTATGCTGCAACATCTGAATCTGGGGTTCCTATTGTTGGTGTGCCAGCAACTGGCGACTTCGGAGCGATTGAGTCGGCAGGGCTTGAAGGTTCCAATGTAGAACTCGCGGAAGAACTTGTAGGACTAATTACAGCTCAACGAAGCTACCAAGCAAACGCACAAGTTATTTCTACTTGGGATGAATTATTACAAGAAGCAATTCAATTAGGGCGTTAATAATAAAGGATAAAAAATGGCAATTTCAGGGGATCCAGTAAAAATAGGCGTTTCAGGGCTTTTAGCCTTTCAAAGAGCGATTGCAACAACTGGACACAATATTGTTAACTCAAATACAGAAGGGTTTTCAAGACAATCTGTTGAAAATGGAGTTAATAATCCCATTGAGAGCGGCTCTGGATTTGTGGGAACGGGTACAAATGTATTACAAGTTTCAAGAGCATATAATGAATTTATCCAACGGCAGCTAATTGACTCAACTAGTTCGGCAGCGAAGTTTGAAAAGTTCTCAGATCTCGCATCCAATGTTGACTTGCTTTTATCAGATCCAGAGGCTGGCATCTCTCCAAGTCTTCAAGAGTTTTTTAATGAATTACGAGATGTATCAAACAACCCATCTTCAATATCTTCAAGAAAAACATTGTTAGCTGGGGCTGAAAGCCTTGTTGAACGTTTTCACTTCATGCAAGATGAATTTACTGCAATTCAACAGCAAGTAAACAATGAAATGAAAAATATAACAACACAAATAAACAGCTATACTGAATCATTAGTTGATATCAATAACAAATTAAAAAGTTCTTCGTCTTTGGATTTAAAAAATCCACCGAATGACTTACTTGACCAAAGAGATGAAATGCTTAAACAACTAGCTCAAAAAATTGATATTCAAATTGTTGAAGGAAAATCAGGAGCGGTTGACATTTTTGTAGCAAATGGACAAGCATTAGTAGTAGGGGCAGGGGCATCTGAACTTGTTTTATCCGCGAATAAATATGATAGTTCAACACAAGAAATTTCATTAAAAACAAGTCGTGGTTTTACGATGGAAATATCTGAATCTATTAAAAGTGGGGAGCTTGGGGGAATTCTAGATTTTAGAGATAATGCACTTAACCAAGCACAAAATGCATTAGGAAGAAT
>BB_Man_B_Liq_inBBDRAFT_1000210_pt1 | contig 11196 bp, 7 predicted proteins | sample BBManParaguerPR_4_FD_10244 | JGI IMG/M metagenome (IMG submission 10244) | reverse complement strand
GTGAGCAAGTTGTGCCGTGGGACCCTAAGGGTCGTAAGTTCAACGAACTGTATGAAACTAGGATTGAAGGAGCTATTCGTAATGCTGATGCATTTGTTAGAGATGAAGCTCGGATTGAACGACAAGAATTAGAGATTGAAGCCAAGGAAACTGAGAAAGCAATCTTTGATGACATCTTCCAGAACCCTGGTAAGTATACCAAGGACGAGATTGAACAGGTACATCGTCAGTTCATGTCTCGTTATGGGAGACAGTCTTCAATGCTCTCACAGGCTTCACAGAATCTGAGTCTGGATGCAGAGCAAATTAAAGATCAGCGGACGATGCTGGAGAACCTCAGGCGTAATGGTGCGCTCCGCACAGAGCACGTCCTGAAGTCTCACCCATCCCTATACAACGAGTTCTTCAACCAAGCACAGGCTCAAGAGCAAGCTAACGACGCTGAGACTGGTGTCCACAAGGAAGCTCATAAAGCTCTAACCACTGAGATTAAGAAGGCACGTAAACTACTGGAAGGTAATAAGGATCTAGATGTTGTCGGCACAATGATTTTGGCTGACCTCTACTCCCGCTATACCACTGAGTTCTCTGCGCTTATTGCTCAGAGCATTGACCCCGCTACTGCCTCACGTACGGCAATGGCTAACGCCCTGCAGTACTACCAAAGTGAAGGTGGTGGTATTGGTAACAGTGCTAACCCAGACGGTAAGTACTACAAAGAGAACATTCTCAAGGGTGTTGCTGGTACAGGTAATGACGCACTGAAGTCTCTTCAAGAGGTTGAGCAAACAGTTGCAAACCTTGGTTCTAAGGCATGGTCTGCACCAAACCTAATCTTGAAGGAAGCTGAGCTGTTGGAGATGGAGCAGGACTACCTACAGCCAGGTTGGGAGATACCCGAGAAAGTTAAGTACTTCTCCTCTAAATATGGTATCGACCCATACAAGCTGATTAACATGCAACGTGCAGCTATTGGTCTACAGCCATTACAGTCACCTGCTGGTCAGCTGAAGGAGTCATTAACTCCACGATCTAACTCACTGCTTGATCACTTCCCATCACGTCGTCGTACTACCCGTGCGATGTCGATGTCTGGTGTTGGCTACCGACCCGAGAGTGTTCCTTATAGCGAACAGATCACTATTGCTTCTCAACAATCAGGAGTACCTGAACCGTACGTAGCAGCAATGATGATGATTGAATCTGCTGGTGACGCAGGTGCTGTATCCCCTACAGGCGCTAAAGGTCTGATGCAGATCATGCCTGGTTGGCATCCTGGCTATGAGGGTAGCTTCTTTGATCCTCAGAGTAATCTCAACTACGGTGCTCAATTCATGCAGCAACTGTTTGAGAAGTACGGTAACTGGGATGACGCTGTACAGGCTTACAACGCTGGTCCTGGTAACTGGGATCAATACCTAGTCGATGGTAAGGTTACTCCTCTAATTCGTGATGCTAAGCACCACCTAAGAAAGTGGAAGATGCAACTTAGTGCATGGGATAATACAGTACTATCTGACCCAAGCACTCAACGATTTGAGGTTGTACAAACTGTATCCACTGATCCTAGATATCAGGGAGATAATGACCCTTCTACTGTCTATGACCCTGATGAACATGGTGGTGACAACATGCACCAGCATTATGAGTTTGCAACAAGAGAGCAAGCAGCACTAGCGAAGAAACTATATGAAAGCAAAGGATTCCGTGTAACCAGCTACATCCGTCGAGGAGACACTGGAGCACACGGTAGCGGATATGCAATCGATGTAGCTCCGCCGCTTGACCTTCCACGGAATGATCAGGCTGAAATGGAATGGATCGATCAAGCTAATGCAGTTATAGGATTATCATGACATTTAGTCCCTACACGTCGGACAAATATGACGACGATGAGATTAAGGATATTGCTGGGGACAGTCAAGCCCAACTAAACAGTATTATCCAATCTAAAAATGAAGCTGAGGAGCAGCTACGCTTACAGCAAGAACAACAAGAACAGCTGCAGCAAGTAGAGCCTACGGGTGAGCAGCCTGCAGCAGAACAACCACAGGAACAACCGCAAGAGCAACCACAGGAGCAGGCACAACAACCTGAGGAGGAGTTTGATCAAAGCAAGGACTTCTCCTACTACGAAGCTCAGGGTATGTCTCGCGGTGAGTGGAATAAGAAACGGATGAGTAGTGGTGTAGACGCTGAGCTGTCTTCATTTGCTACAGATCCACAAGAATCATTTGAAGCTGCACTGTCTGTACCGACTGGTTTTGTTGATGGTTTTACAGACATGTACAACTTCTTCTTGCCTGGTCCTGACATCCCAAAGATTCCTAAATTTAAAAGTCAAACGGCGCAAGGTATCCGTGACCTGACATCTATTGTCGGACCTCTATTCACTGGTATTGGTGCTCTTGGTGGTGGTGCAAGGGCACTCCACGCTGCTGGTAAATTTAACATTCTAGGTAGATCCGTAACCATTCCTAAGGTTATACAAGGACTAGGTAATAACCCTATCTTTAAATTCTTTGCTAAGCATGGATTGGAAGGTGGTGTTGGTGTTGCAGTTGATGTATCTAATAGAACCAGTGAGGATGAGAACCTACAGCGTATGGCTAGGAACTTCCTTGGTACTAAGGATAGTGAGAAGCTATTNGGNATCTTCCCTGGTAGCTGGGCTACTCAAAAGAATGACCCTGACGGTAACCGACGTAAGAATGCAATGGANGGCTTTGGNCTTGGCATTGTTGTTGGTATTGGAGAAGGTCTAACAAAACTAGCTAGAGGCATTACCGGCACTAACGAGGCAACAAAGTTTATACCTAAAAACAATTCAGCAAAGGATTACTTTGAATCACTGAAGAAGGATGAGTTCTCTAAGATCAAGTATGACGATGACCCAATGCGTGATGCACTGCTGAGAGCAGAGGCACGTCACCAGGCAGCACTAGATGACCTGGCTGATTATGTATTGGTCAGACGTAATGCAGATAACGTAGCCACTGGTCAACCATTCCAGCGGCTAGATGAGATGGAATATGAAGTACCTGTCAAAGGTGTCCATGAGGATGCGTTTGATATTGGTGAGAATGGTGTCAGATCCGTGGATCCTGATGGTGTCCCCGGAGCAATGGTGGATGCAGTACGTGTCCAGAAGAACTACGACTCTGTGAATGGTCGTCTGGGGAGCATGGTTACTGAGTCAGCCCTGAAATATGGACTAGATGCAGCTGATGGTGTATCACGTCTTGTCGTACGAAAGATCATGAAGGAGATCAAAGAGTCAGGTAAGTTTGATTATCTACTTAATGGTCGTACTATCACTGATTCTGAGATCGATGAGGCTGGCACAATGCTGGCATCAAAAATGGCAGGTATAGATGTAGAGGATATGAAGGAGTTGCTTGATCAATTCAAGCGTCTTGATGATTCTCTTGGTGGTCGTGTTGTCAACAGTGTTGGTTATGACGCTGTTGTTAAGACGATGAAGTCGGACCTGGAAGCATATACCTCACTGTTTGACCCTGATGAAGCTAAGGCAGCAGCTTATTTGACGCATTCCCTTACTGGTCAGGTATCTGACATGGCTCAAGAACTTCCCAAGCTAGAAGGAACTGCTGCACTTGATGCAGTAGCTGATCCAATCCTTACTCGTCTTCAGTATCTGATGACAGAGAAGGCGCTGGCTTCCTATGACGCTGGCTCCGTCCTACGCAATATGAACACCTGGGAGAGGCTTAAGAGGCTTGGTAAGACGCCTAGCGTTGCTGAAGATCTCGAACAACGTACCCGATTCTTGAGGGGTGTTGTAGACGATTCTAAGCGATATGCAATGGAGCTGAAGTCTATTGCCAAGGAGAAGCCTACCTTCCTTAAGCCACTGTATGAGGCATTTGCCTTTACTAATGGTGAGGTTGACACGATGTATAAGCTCAACCATTACGTACGAGAGAACTTAAGTAATATCAAGAAAGCATTTGTTGATGGCAACCCTGAGATTCCTAACCATATTGTTCAAGGATTCTGGGCTAACTTTTACAACTCTACCCTTAGCTCTACTGCTACACCTATCAAGGCATTCCTTGGTAATACTGGTGGTTTGATTGCACGTCCCATTACCTCTATGGCAGGGGCATTGATGGAGGGTGACCTTAAGTTTGTACGTCGAGCTGCGTACCAATACGCTGGCTTTGGTGATGCATTTATGCAAGCGTGGAATAAAGGTGGTCAGTTCTTGAAGCTTGCTGCTGAAAATCCTGCTGCTGCTGATGCACTAGGTCGTCCTGACCTGTTAATTAGACAGGAACGTAACCTGGCACTACTGGATACATTTGCTGAAGCTGCAATGAAAGACGGCAACGATGGTCCTGCCATCTTGCTGGAGATCGTACGGAATCAGCAGAACATGGCTGGTAACCAGTGGCTTGCATTCTCTAAGAATATGATGAGCGCCTGGGATATTGGCGTCAAAGCATTCATTGCTACTGCTGAGGCACGCGGTAACGCTATTGATACTGTCCTGTCTACTGGAGCTAGCTTTAGAGATTACAGACGTATCAGCCGTAAGGCTAAGAAAAAGATTATCGATGCAGAGTTCAATCGTATGTGGGAGGCTGATGGTCTCCAGATCAAGAAGGATCTACCTGCACGGTATATGTCCTCTGAGATTGCACTGAACCTAGATGGTCCTCTATCTAATGGCATCAATGAGATCGTAAAGAACTACCCAATGCTTAAGCCTTGGTTCCTGTTCCCACGGACCTCTACCAACATGGTTGGGATGTTCCGTAAGTATAGCGCACTTCAGCTGTTCTCTAAGGAATACTGGGACTTTGCTGGTGGCAAGTTAGATCAGATCCCATTTGATCATATGGAAGCTGTACTGAAGAAGCGTGGTATTACACCATCCGATGATTACTTCAGCACATTCACACAGATGAGATATGAGATGAAAGGTCGTGTTGCTGCTGGTACTGGTGCTGTCTTTGCTGGTGCTTTTATGTTCCAAAATGGACGACTCCGTGGTAACGGTCACTGGGATGAGAATATCCAACGAGCACGTAGAGAGAATGACTGGAAGAAGAAGACATACTTAGGACTTGATGGTAAGTGGCATAGCTATGAATGGTTAGGTCCTATGGGTGACTGGCTTGCAGCTACTGCTGATGTCTTCGACAACTTCGACTCACTGTCTTATGCGACGACAGAAAAGATGCTGCAGAAGATGAGCTTCATCATGGGTGCATCTCTGTTTGACCGTTCTGTCTTTGCAATGATGGAACCACTCAATGATGTGCTTAACGGTAACGGCTCTGCCGGTAGCCGCTGGGCTTCTAGCTTTGTTAATAACATTGCACCCCTCGGTGGTCTCCGTGGTCAATTCAGCAGGTTGTTGTCTGATGGCCTGAAAGAAGTTGATGATGACTTCATCCAGCTCATACGTAACCGCAACAACTACTTGGATCTAGTCAATCCTGGTGGTGCTAACCCAGATGCATTTGATTGGATCGATGGTGGGCGTGTTGGTTCAGTAGAAGATATCTTTCAACGGTTCATGAACGTTATGACGGGTATGCCAACCAGTGACCGTCTGAGTCCAGAACGTCGATTCCTCATTGCTATTGAATTTGATGGACGACTTGCTGCTAAGACTAACCCTGATGGTATTAAATACGAGCCTGAGGAACGTTCTGCTATCTACTCCAAGATTGGTGAACTTGGTTCATTTAAAGCTAAGGTGCAGGAGATGATGGCAGAGAACAAGATCATGAAATATGTCAAGGACATTGAAGATGCTCGCGCTCGCGGTGTCACATCTGAAGAGCTTGCTATGGAGCGGACCATCCTACATAACCGACTCAACACAGCCCTATCTGATGCTGTGAGGGAAGCTACGACATACCTTGAGGGACCGATGCGTGAAGCAATTGATGAGCGTTCTCAAGTCTTCCGTATGAACAAAGAGTTCACCAAAACTAACGACTACGACAAAATTCTTATGCCGACAAGATGACAAGTAAAGCATTCGATATGTACGAGGATGGCGAGCACGGCGATGCTTTGCACGGTCAACTTCAGTACGAAAAATACATCAAATGCCATGAGTACAGGATCCACCCCTGTACGTTTGGCGTAACTAGAACAAAGAACTGCGGCGACACNTTCGACAANGGAGGAGGTGGAGGAGGCTGCGGTAGTGGTGGCAATGGAGGCCAAGCAGGTGACGGTTGTACCGGACCTGGAGATCCGGGTATGCCTGGAGCTGGTGGCTCATTCTCTTATCAAGAGATCTTCAATGACCAAGCACCATGTATGGACTTCAAAGATGTCTGTACACCTTATTCATATCGCTTCGACATGATGCGTGGTAACGGTAAGTTTGACCACGGTGATATCGACGATCCAGCACCTTGTTTTGTTGGTTCACCTAGAAACGTACAAGACATGTGCTACGCATACAACTACGACGATCCTTACAACCCTAACTATAATGGCTGATCAAGTTCAATGGCGTGGTGGATCACGTCAAAATTCAGATCAATTTACTGGTGCTCCACGTGAAGTAACTGTTGACACCAGTGATTGGATCCTACGAGTTCACGATGGCGTAACGCCTGGTGGACATAAAATGATGAAGGTTAACGACTGTCTTAAAGTCGAAACTGCTGACAAATGTAACCCTAATGCTCCCTCCTGTAAGGTCACTGTTAATGGTGAACTAGTTGTTGAGGGAGGCACAACAATCGGTGGAGACATCGAACTACCTACTGGTGACATCAACCTTGGCTCTGGCAACATTAACGTTGAAGGTGGTGACATTGTTGTTGATGGAGATCTGACTGTTAATGGTCAAATCTTTGGCGGAGAGACCCGCACAACCCGCTTGACTAATGGACCTATCAACGGTTCAGGTACGGCTCTCGATGTTCCAAATAACAACCGCACTATGGGCGATGTTATTCAAGCTCGGAACCGTGATGATGCTGATGGTAATAGCCAACGTTGTGTGATCCGTGATTGGCCAACTATGCTCAATCAAGAGGATGCCAACATCTTCATTACTGAAGCCCTTTATGACCTTGACGAGGCATTCTGCACTCTCAAGGGTAAGGATGCTGATGACATCCCACTGCACAACCAAACCCCTGCGGAAGGTTGTGGTGGACCTGGCTGCTGTATTGCTGGAGCCCCTGAACTCAACACTGTTGAAGATAAGCTGAGCTGGCTGCAGGAAGCTATCCGTCAACTTGAGGCTTGCCATTGCAACCTTAAGGATGCCAGCGAGATTGCTGACGGTCTGCTGCAGAAAGAGATCGAAAGAATTGAGGAACTCATTAAGGCTCTTGAGCTGCAAATCAAGCAGCTGCAGAACGAAGTTGCACAGAACACTCTGGACATTGCACTCCTGAAGAAAGAGATTGATCGTCTCGATAACAACATTGATGCGGTGCAGTTCTGCTGTGAGCAAGGTAGTAAGCCTTGCCTGTCTGAGAATGGCGGACTTGAGTACGACCCTGATACCAATTGCCTGCAAGTTAACTGGCTACATGACCCCCGAGGTAAATAATGAGTGCTATTAAATGGAAAGGTTGGTATGTACCTTGCAACTGCTGCGGATGTGGCAGCGGTGGAAGTAGTAGTGGAGGAGGTGGTGGAGGGACCATCTCCCCTGGTCCTACCCCTAATGATGGTAAGACTGAGTTCTTCTATAAGTCTGATACAGAGCCCCGTATAGGCGTCACTACCGCTGACCAGCCATACGATAATCAGATTGTAATCCCTGGGCCTAATGATGGCCAGCTAACGTTCCTTGATCATGAAGGTAACGAGCTTGGTGTCTTTACTGCTGATCAAGATGGAGACACTGAGATCACCCTTCCTCAAGGGTTCTCTGGTGACTACAATGATTTGATCAATGCTCCTGAGATCAATAATGGCAAATTTGTCATCAAGGATTCAGACGGCAATGTACTTGGTGAGTTCACAGCTAACCAGAAGGGTGACACGGAACTCACGTTACCTGAAGGTTTCTCTGGTGACTACGACGACCTGATCAACAAACCAGACATTAACAATGGTAAGTTAACCATTAAGGATGATGATGATGCTGTCTTAGGTGAGTTCACTGCAAACCAAGAGGGTGACACGGAGGTTGTGCTTCCTGCGCTTGACTGTGGAGATGTGGCTGATTGCATCAGTAATGCTCCGATTGATCCCGCGCAGCTTGCGATTGCCGTGTGGGTACATGAGCATTATTTTGAAGATAGCTCTGATCAACCTGAGAACTGGCCGGGTAATGATGCGGTGGATCCGTACTCTCGTAGAGAGTTCTATTTATTTGCAGATGTATGCGATCCTGACACACACGAACTCATTCCTTTCGACCAAGAAGGGCACGGACATTCCGCTCCATCTGGCTCCATCCTTAAACTGCCACATGCTATCTACGCCAATTCTCATTGCGTAATCACACCACCCCCACCAATTAGTCGCCTGGAAGATGATAAGGAGCTGTACTTACTTCATCCTGAAAGCTTAAACATCCCTGAGCTAAAACTTTTCAGAGGCAGATACGAAGAGGGGACAACGACAAACGATGACCTTTGGAATACAGGAACTGAAGTGGTAGATCCCACTGCCGATCGTTGGCACGTGAAATTAGATCTACCTAAGTGCGATAGTTACATTGAGAGCCCCAAGGACGGCAGTTACTGGTGTGATGAAGATAACTTGCAAATAGATGGAAAGTGTTTCTTTAGGTTTGAGTTTAAATGGAAGGCGATGGATACTTTCAAACTTGTTCTACTTATGAATCACTACCGGCCACGTTACTGGGGCGACGGTGGCGGCGTTCACCGCTCGCATGGTGATCCCAAAATGCCACTCATTAAAATCAAGCCAATGGAGGACAACTAATCATGAGAGAAGCTGTAATTTTCCCAAAACCTGAAGAGGTCAACATCATTGCAACCCGCAATGGTGTGCTAACGCAGATCCCTGGTACTGAGTTCCGAACACCGATTGCTCCCTATGAAACACATGTAGAGTTTCATTGTCTTTCCGATTACTGGGGCAAAGATCACACACTAGAAGTTCACACAAATTCTGAAGTTACTGCAATCCCACTCACCATGCATGAATGGAATAATAGCTACAATGATTATTCTACCATCCCAACCATTTTCCCACAGAATGTAAGAATTAATAGTGGCCGTGGCATTGATGAAGAGAAAATAACGCGTTTTAAAGGTTATGCGCCCGGTTATAGACAACCACCAGTAAAAGGCAGTAAGATAGCTGTTTTGGTTCAACTGATTGGTAACAGAAGTACATTGAAGTATGATGCAAGTGATGACACCGGCATTACTAAGTGCGAAGTTGGCTTACCATATAGCCATTCCGAGCTGGTCTTAATAGGAACAGTAAACCAACTTGAAGAAGATGCTTGGATAATGGATGATCAGAGTTGGCCTTGATCTTCCGAAAATGACTAACAACTATCCAGTACGAGATGTCATATCAGGCACTTGGTTAAAAGACATTGGGATGGTTTTCATCCCGAAGAACGCTGGCACTACTGTTAGTGAATGGATCTCAAAGGAGAACTTGGATCTCACAGGACCACTGCCAGAAGGTAAACGATTGTTCTGCATCCTACGAGATCCTATTTTACGATTTGAATCTGGATTTTTTTGGCTTCAAACGTATCGGTTCAGTATGGAATTGAGGGACATCAATGAGTTTGTGCGTAACTTGCACTGGATGATCAATGAAGTAGGCAACATTAAGTACCACCTGTTCCCTCAGATCTACTTCACTGGTCATGATCCAGCAAGGTTTGAGCGCATCTTCCACATCGACAATCTGAAGGAATGTCACGAATGGTTGGAGTCAGAGCTACAACTGAACAAGCCAATGGGATATTTCAACGTAGGCACTTATGGAAAAGAGCTAACTGAGAAGAGTAAGGCTTATCTGCGGGATGTATTCCGCTGTGACTACGAGTTTATGGAGAAAGCATTGTAATGACAAAGAAAGCTACTGAGGAGCAATTCTCAGAGCTGCATAACCTAGTAACGAGTGAGTTCCTCTCCCGCATTAAGTCGGGGGAGGCTACCACTCAGGACTTAAAAGCAGCCTGTGATTGGCTCAAAAATAACGACATCACTGGTGTCGCATACGAAGGGAACCCGTTGGATAAGTTGGCAAACCTCATGCCTACGGTTGACCCTGAACTAGTACAAAATCGACTTTATAAACGATGACTAAACGAATCACCTCCGAAGATTGTGAGGGTAACATTGAAGACATTGAAGACGGTCGCTATAACTCACACGTAGTACCTGTTGCATCGGAAGATGATCCTGGGTACGAAGAGATTGACTACGGTGACTGTACTGAGTTTACTGTCCCTCTTGGCCGTTACGGGAGCCATGTAGTTCCTGTTGGTGGAGGAGGTGGTGGCGGTGGTGGTGCAGCTTGCCCTGATGGTGGACTTAAAGCTGGAACCACTATTGATGGTAAGGACTGCCTTAGCTTGAGCCTTATGCCAGGCGGTGCCATTGTTTTACAGAATGGTCAACTTGCTATTGATACATCAAAACTGAAGATTACAACAGATCAGGTACTCCCTTCTGGAACTAATACTGGTATTGTAATTGATGGTCCTGACGGTGAGGTTTGGAATACACAAGCTGATTATAACCAGTGGTTGTATGATGAGATCACTAATGTCGATCACTCGGATTATGTAACCCAAGATGAGTTCAAACAAGATCAAGATCGTCAAGATCAGGAACTAGAAGACTACAAGCAAGAAGTCTCAGTTGACCAGGATCGCCAAGATAAGGCTCTGGAAGACTACAAAAAAGAGGTCTCAGCTGACCAAGATCGTCAGGATGCAGAAATCAATGAGATCAAAGTTGACATCAATAAGTCCGAAGATCCTGTTGATGGATCAGTCTCCTATCGGTTCGTCACCCATCCTGAGTTCCAAGCAGACCAGAACCGTCAAGAGCAGGAGCTAGAAGACTACAAGAAAGAAGTTCAAGCAGATCAGGACCGTCAGGACACTGCACTGCAGGATGAGATTGATGCCCGTGTTGAACGTGATGCACTGCATGACGCTGAAATCGACACGCTGGAATACAAGCTGGATGCACTGCTGGGGCTGACGTTCCGTGGCACCTATGAGTTCAAGCA
>BB_Man_B_Liq_inBBDRAFT_1000207_pt1 | contig 11320 bp, 10 predicted proteins | sample BBManParaguerPR_4_FD_10244 | JGI IMG/M metagenome (IMG submission 10244) | reverse complement strand
GCCTTCGCTTACACCTACCAGCTGACCGGCACCCCTGCCGTGCGTCCTGAGTACTACATCCGTGAGCGTCGTGTGGTCCGCGCTGAAATCACCGTTGAGCGTGTTGTTAACCTGGTGGGCCTGGGTTCCACCGGTCTGATCGGTTCGGGAGCTATGGTCACCGACATCCTGTCCTGATTAGGAAAGGAACTTAAGGAGGTGTCCTATGGCTATTTTACGACCAATCACTAAGGCGCAATATGAAGTTTCCTTCTCTGCGCTAGGTGGACCGACTTTTACATCGGTCTTTACAAAATTCAGTGGGGTCAACGATTCCTCAGACAGCAGCACCTACGCTAACGGTACCGGCAACCGCCTGTACCACGTCGTCGGCCCTCGTACGGCGGACAATGTGACCCTTACCGCTCCGTACGACCCGTCCATTTTCAAAACCCTGGAACAGTTCTGGCTGGACTACAACTGTAATCCAATCACCGTGACGGTAACCCCTAGGGACTGCACTGGCGCTGGGGCTGCTCCCTCCGGTGGTCAATACGTTCTCTATGAGTGCCAGTTCGTGAGCATCACCACTGCTGACGTCGATCGCGAAAGTGGCGACGTTCAGGAAATTGAGGTGGAACTAACCGTGAATTATTGGGAAAGAACCTGACAAGGTTCACCAACCTATTCACCCAGGCCATCAACGTTCGCGTTGGTGGCTTTTTTACTGGTAGGGTAAAACCAAGGTAACGTGAAGGTGTAGTGGTCGTATGAAAACGACTTTTTCAAGTGGAGTCATTGTTACTTCTCAGTGGCTAAACGGAGCACAACAAATCTACTTCGACGGTCAAGACCTGGATTGGCATTACAATCCTCTTGGACTTAGCTCTCTTATCACCGTTGGCCCAGATGGTCTGGACTCTCGATACGTCACGCTGGGGACGGACCAACCCACCCTGAGCTCAGGACTCTACGTTTCGGGTACACCGATTAGCGGAAGCAAGGTTGTTGTCGGGGAGTGGAGCTATGGGTACGATCCGTCGGTTCTCGGGAACCCGGCAAATGACATTAACACAGCACCCAAAAGCTACACCACAAACGAGAAATATCAGTATGCTGGTGGCATACCTACTCCCACCACACCGCAAAAACTCCAGTCTCTAGATAATGCTGACCTGATTACCAAGGAAATCCTCAAAGAACAGCTGGATCGAATTCAGTCAATTATTTACATCGATAACGGGGTCTACTACTCCGGAGATGACCCGACTTGCTACAACTATTCCCAAGTGGGTGCTTCCGAGGAAGTTTGCCCGTTGTAAGGAGGTCCCCCAGTGCCAAGATACTCTCCCCTACCCTCTGTATCCATTGACCCTCGGGATGAGGCTCAGTTGGTTCAGAGTGCGTCTCAAGTGGTGTATGACGCATCCAACCAAACGCTCAACGACTTTAGTTCTGGAAACCCTCTTGCGGCTCTTCTTGAGGGGCAAGCTTTTGCGCAAGGGGAGTTTTTGTATTGGGCAAATCAACTCCCCCAGAAGATCCTTATCGAGTGGATTGGTCCCTTCCTGGGAGCCATGCGCCGTCTTGGAACACCAGCCACCGCTAGGTTGTTGATTTCCGTGCCTCCGCAAACCACAACGGTTACCATTCCTGCAGGAACACCTTTCATCACGGATGCCAATCAGACAAATGGGGAAGCAATCACATTTGTTACTGAGCAAGATCTGTTGATTGCTCCAGGTGAAACGTCCGCTTATGCCACCGTTTTCTCCCAATTTGTTGGTGCTCAGTATAACGTTCCTGCCAACACCATAACAGGTGTCTCCGCTATCAACGTAAATGGCCTCTCGGCTACCAATCCTGAACCAGCTGTTGGTGGTGGCGATGTGGAAACCTTCAGTGAGGTTCAAGAACGTTTCTTTACGCTCATCCGACGTAGAAACCCCGTTAGCGCTGAAGATTGGGGGGATTTCTTTGAAGATCTCTACGGAACGGGTACACAGACGTCGGTTCAACCTAATCGCACTACTAACCTCGACTACAACTACTTGACCGACTACATCTTGCCTAACGGTCAAGTTTCCTTCTTTGTTCTGGGTCCCGGTGGGATTGAGTTGACCCCTGAGCAGATCACCAGAGGACAAAACATAGTTAACTTCTCGCTACCTGTTCAAGGTCAAGGACATCTCTACCCCATCACACTCAGTCAGGTTCAATATAATATTGAAGTGACCGTGGATGCAAACGGTTCTTTTGGTGGTGACCTCCGCGACACGTCTCTCAATTTTAGAGACCGTTTGTTTCAAGTTCTTCAGCCCGGTAATGTTTTCCCTGCTAACATCGATCCGTCAGTAGGGGACGTTAACGCAGCGTTCTATTCAACTTTTCCGGAAGACATCCGATTTTCAGACCCTATCGTAGAGACAGCGGCTGCCTATAACACACCCTCTGGGCTCGCTCCACGATCTGCGACCTTCACGCAGGTGTACGAGTTTGACCCTAAGGAGTTTCTTCTGAACAAGAACGACCTTGTTACCACAACGGTTCCGATTCAAAAGTTCTATCCAGTTCTATCCTCCTTTACTCCCACCTCTTCCGGAAAAAAGGATCAAACTATCTATGGGAATCTCACCCTAAGCCAGATCAAGGTTTTGTCCTCCGGGCAGTTTTACCAGGGGGATGTTGTTTACTGGGCCACAGATTTTTCCGGTGACGATGAGTTGCACGTTGTTCTTCAAAACATCGTCATAGAACGTCCTGCGGACATCGTGGAAGCGGTGGCCGTCGGTAAAATTTCTGCTGCAAAGTCTTACACTCCCTGGGTAGTAGGCGATAGCTACGTTAGTGTGTCGGGAGGGGTTTACAACCCAGACATAGTCGAGTATGACTACGACATCGACGAGTTCATTCCGCAGGAATACCCGCTGATTCCTTTATCCAAACGTCCGGGGGCACTGATTTGGATGGTGAATCAGAATTTCGTGCTGCAGGCTTCCACCAATGATTTGACGGGGGCGAACTCCCAAGGTCTTATAGACTCTTCAGAGGTTGTCCCTCAGGTTCTTGACCCTGGAACTTCCTATGTGGCTGGGTCTTGGGTTAAGACCCTACAAGTGGGATCTGGTCCCAATCCGGAAGTCGATCCTTTTTACTTCTACGTTGACATTTACGCGGGTGCCGTTGTAAAATACGCTTACGTTAACAACAGTTTTACTTACTCACCTGAAAATAAAACGGTGAGCGAGTATTTTGATCAGCTGGTTGAAGAGGGCGTCCTCACGGAAATTGACGTGGAAATTGCCGACAGCGGTTTACCCATTTTTCAATACAGGCCACGCTTCCCTGTTGGACAGTATTTGGAGTATCGAGAATCTTCTACCTCTGTGCCCAGCTATGTCGTAGCCGCCACTTACTTTACGCCAACGAGCACCGACCTTCAGGTCCTTAAAGACCAGGGGTTGGTTATTGAGTTAGCCGTAGACGCTTCCGAGAAAGACAGACTAGCCACTGAAATTCTTGACGGAACTGTGAAAACACCTGTCAGAATGTTCACCTTCTTTAAGGGCGACAGAACCTACTTTAGACAAAACACCAAGATCACTTCTTACACCGCCAACTACAGTGTAACCCCCCTGTTTGAGTTCCCCATCTACTTGGCTAACGGAACTTTTACCGAGACATTTAACTCCGAGTCTCTGGAGTTTTACGGGGGATCTTACATTCCCTTCTTCAACCCGAATTATGAGGAGTTTGCGGAAGACACAGTGGTGTCAAAAGACGGTAAAAATCTGTATAGGGTAATGAGAGCGTTTACCCCCAGCGTTACAGTTAGAGACTGGACGGATCTAGAGGTGGCAAATACTGCCCGGATTCAGGAGTATGCAGGCAATCTTCTTCGCTACGTTCAAGAATACAGTTGCGACGAGGACATTCTGTCTCAACTTGGGAAGGTTACATCGGCTATCAAATTAGGGATTGCCCAAGTTACCTTGATTCCTAAGAGTGTTGGCCAACTGTCCAATGCTCAACCCAACAGCACATTTGTGTGGGAAAACACGGTCTCTTTTTCAGAGGTTCCTCAGCTATCCTGGTACACAGGGACAGCTTACCCTTATTCTCCCCCTAACTACACGGGAGGCACCTTAAACCTATGATTACCTCATTAAATGGCGGAGTTGCAGAGGTCTCTACTGCGGTAGACCCGGTTCCTGGAACCCTGTATTCCGCCCAGTACATTAAAGTTAAGTCCTTGGAGTCTCGCCCGACCGAATGGATTCCCGGTGGGCGGCCAATTTACCGCCGGTTACCTTCGACTAGCGAAACATACCAGGTAAACTTTACTGAAGATGGTAAAGTAGGTTTTGTGTACATACCTTGGGGGGAAGGCATCTTTGGAGCAGAATCCCTAGAGGTAGTAAGCACAGATAACCTTAAGGGGGTCCTGGTAAAGGCTGGGACAATTGTGTGGGAAGAAGGAAGATCACAAGTTAACCCCGTGCTTATTGACTTGCAGGACCTGCAAGTAACAAGTGGCCGGTACTTTTTAGGATATGAGCTCAACTACGATGACTCGGAAAAGCCTTTCCAGTATCAAGTGTCATCATACTCTCTTTCAGGTCTACCCCTAACAATCACGGCAAGCTCTGACTCAACATTCGGATGGAGGTTCCCGGCGAGCAATGCTTTTGTCCCTGAAGCGGACTTGACCTGGAGAAACTACGATAGTTTTCTGCCCAACTACGCCCAACCGGTTCAGTCTTACTTGCGATGGGAGTCTGACACAGTGGCAGCTCTGGAGACCGTCCGTATTTACCTCCCTCCACAAGTTGTAATTCCCTCGGGTGTCCGAGCCGTGATGTCCTACAATGTAGGCTCATCGTGGTCCTTTGCCAGCTCCACTCAGCTCACCCTTAGTTCCCCTCAGAGCTACTTTGAGTTTCAGTTGGATGAACCCACTTTTCAAAGTGGCTGGGAAATAGCCTGGGAGAATGACGATGGGTCTCCCTTTCTGGAAATCTCTGTGGACAACATTACCGTATCAGGTGTAGTAACTCTGAACCGTAAACCGAGTGCCCCTGTCCCCAGTGCTACTCTTGTTATGTACCCGGAAAATCAAGTTCCTTCCGATGGCACCTATTGCGAGCTTGCGAAGGTGGATGTAAACGCCACATACGAGATCACTGACATCCTGGACACTCGTAGCATCATCCATCGAGACTATGTCCCTGTTGCTGATTGGTTGACTCGTCCCTGGGATGAGAATCTTATAAGTCTCTATAGCCAAGTCTCAGATTATGCCTCACTGTGGATGGGGCCGCTCACTTGTCTGAATTTTGAGTACGAGACTTTGACCAAGTACGGAATTACGGTAAATTAAATGACCAAAAAGACCGCCTCATTCGACATTCAAGAGTATCAACTTAGGGGTCAAACTGACCCTTATCTAACGTCAGCTCAATCCAGCCAGGTGGCAACCGTTGAAGAACGTGTTAACGATCAGCTAGACTGGATCGCTCAGCTCCTTGGCTGGAGGGGCAACGCCTACTGGTCTAACCTGGTCAGCACCGTCAACGATAAGAGAAAACTACTGACGGGAACTTACGGTGTGTACCAAGGGTTTACCATACCTGTCGTAAGAGAAGTAAGGAATTGGTCCAGTCAAATAGTAATCAAGGCCACAGAGGGGGTTAAAGAGGGACAAACGTGTTACCTTGGCGAAAAGACCGCTGTGATAGGCTCTATCGAAGCGGATGGGGATGTCTACATCCTCAACCTTGAAGGCGTGGATGAGGGATTTTTGGAGGAGTTTGGAAATAATGCTCAACTAAAAATTGACTCCGAGGGCAATCGCCCAGAACCTTTTGTACGCAGAGAGCCAAAAACATCAGCTGACACAACTTTCTTATGTGGGGTGAGCGGGTCTTCGCTCATCTTATATCCCTCTTGGGACACCTATAAGACCACACCCTATAAATTTAACATCCTCATTCCCGGCTCAAGGTATTACTTTAACCAACCAGTGTTTTTCTCCCTGTCGGGGACAACTCTGGAACCGGCTGTAGAAACAGTTTATGACCCCGTTACTGAGTTCTGGTACATTGACCTACCCAACAATGTGGCAGGGGGCAGGTCGGGTGTGACTGGGTCTTTGGTGTGGCCCTATTCCGACGCCACCACTGCTGTGGACGTTAAGTGCGACGTCATTCTCTACAGCTGGGTTGATCCCTCTGACTGGAACGCTATCGACATTGTCTCCAATTTTATCGGCACGTGGGGAAACAAGGGAGGAGAACTACCTTTCAACTTTTGTTTTGACGCGCTGGAGGTAAACGGATTTAGCGAAAATAAGTCCCTCTATTTGGCCCCCATAAGTAGAAGCGTAGAGTTTAACGAGCTTCTGAATCTAGTTTACTACCAAAAAACTCCCCAAGAACTTGAACCCCCAGGCGCTGCCAAAACCGCTGACGCTTGGTGGAATCCCAAGACGGGTGCTTTTTCTATCTTGCCCCCAACTACTATAACATGTGGTGCGTGGTTGGAGGTAGATTACAGGACAGACCCCGAGCCGTTACCTCCAGCAGCTTACATTTACAGCACTGTTACGGACTTTGCCGCAGATGTCTCAAACATTGTGTTCGGCTCGACGGTCCGCATTTTGAACGTAACTGGTCTGCAGGCAGAAGGTGGGACCTATCAAATCCTGGGGATAACTTCCCCCCTCCCTGCGTCCGGGGAAGTGGTCATTTTTTATGAGGGTCCTTCAACGACTTTTACGGTGTATGAGTTTATCTTTGCGGATGAGGCAGAATTTGCCGCTAACTCACCATATCTACCCATCGGCACTACTGTGCGTTTGGTTGATCCCACTAATCTCAAGCCCGAAGATCCTGGCGTCTATGAAATAACCAACTTAAAATACCAGATCACTCTGGCTCAAGCATACGAAGTCCGGCTGACCAAGCAATACTCTATGTTGAGTTGGTTGCTCTCTCCAAGCTCAATCTTGAGATTTATCGGCAACACACGTCTGTACAGCGGTGTTGGGGATCCTCAGCAAGGCGAAATGTGGTGGGACTTTGCTAACCCAAACGTCACCACCAGAGCCGCAGCTATTTGGTATGGTTCTGCGTGGGTCCCCATCAACAGCTTTTTTACGAGTGGTATTACTCCGGGTCCAGTTTCATACGATGCCGTGGGAATTTACCTGAATGGTGAACTTGTTTCCTCAGGTCAAATTATTGTAACGGATGACTACACCTTCCGGTACACTGTTGACAGTTCAACTGGATTATTTAATTTCTCTTACACCCCTTCAACCCTAAAAGGAAAAACCGACTTCCCCTCTGTTCTCGTTGCCGATTCCCTCACCTCGGCATATCGTTCAGACATTTCTCACCTAATTTTTAGTGGAGTTCAGTACTACATGAGTCCAAATGTTTTGGACTCGGAGACACCCCTCAGAACATGGGTATCACGATCTCTGCAAGTGGTGGAGAATCAGCAGCAATTGTCTGATGAAATTTATGCCAACCCTCTGGTAGCCGACCAAAACTCCGGCCCTAGCGGCAACTGGGAAAGGATCTTCATTAGACTTCCTCCCGCCTACGGTAGAAATGGTAATAAGTGGGCTAAAGCAGCAGCCGTGGCTCAAGACTTTGCTTATTTCGGGTCTACCATTGACGCTCAGCTTACCGAGTGTACTCCAACTACTTTCCCTCCACTTTTGTACGATGAGTTGGTGTTGTATCCCCCCACCGTTCCATACACAGGAGCCATTTTTAATGGCCCGTACTTGTACTCGAACGCTGGTGCTTACTCTAATGCCCCAGTTTCGGGGGATTACTCAGACTCCTCCATTTATCCGTCAACTCCTGAAAACAATGATGATTTTGTCGCGGGTGCCCTGAAGAGGTATGACCCCCTACACGAAAGAATCGCTGACACCACGTCCCCAGTGGGAGAAGGGTTTGGAGATTGGGATGGAGAGTATGCTGTTGGTTTCGAGTGTGTGGGGCTCTCAGGTTTCTTTGAGAAAGACCTTGAGGAGGGTAATCTTCAGAGATTAGATCCACCCGTTTGGGATGCAAGCATCTATAAATATCCTCCGACTTGTCCGGATTCGGAAGCCTCCTATGCGGTTGACGTCAACTCTTTCAAGGTGGGTTATGCTTACTTTGCGGCTGACTTGTCCGCTGCTGAGGACGGGTTCTTTGACATCCAGCAGGAGGTGTCGTGGAGAGATCCTGAGCTAAGTGTTCGCTCGGGTTATGTTTTGCCGGGTAAAACTGCGTAGATGAAACCCCAAAATGTCAACCAGACGGCGAAGAACCACTAACACTGAAGTTTCCCTTGAGGGAGAGCTTCGTCCAATTGAGACCCCCGTTACCGAAATCCTTGACCACGTGGACACTGCTGAGCCCGAGCCCGAGCCCGAGCCCGCGTCTGAGTCTGAAGGACAACTGACCGAGCAAGTGCCTGCGGTGACGGAGAAAGAAGAGAAACCTGAGCCCGTGGAGAAAACAAAATCCTCCCCCTCCCCGGCTAAAAAGACTGAGTTCATCCGAAAACCTAGAAACATACCCAAGTTCTCTCGACTCAGAAACGCAGGCAAATGAGCTCACGGAAGCTACAAAAAACCTCCCTAGTAAGACAGCTTGCTCTGGCTTTCACAGCAGCTGATGCGTCTTCCCGCTATGCTGGTTTACCCATGGGCACTGTTAGGGGGACCATCACTTCTGTGGATGATCCTGAGGAACGCGGTAGAGTGAAGGTCATCTTTGATGACATGAATCCGGAGATCCCACAAGTCACCGGTGCCGGGGAATTTTCCGAAGAGAGAGAAGGAACCAAACCCGATGAATCTCACTGGATCGATGTGTCCCCCGCATTCAAGGGGAAACAGCCCGAGACATTGGTAAATAAAAGGGTAAACATCTCCGTCTCAAACGGTCAGTACCAGTATGCGGTTCTGCAGGATGTTCTCTTCGATCCCCAACTACTGGCAACAGCATCTCAGGATAAGCTGAAGATGCCAAACAACAGCACGATGACTCGTGTGCCCATTTACCCATCGGGAGAACTTCCTCCGCCCGACGAGGAAAACCACGGCTGCATGGTGATCGAGATGGACGGCCCAATGGAGTCAGATTGGCTGTGTGTGTGCCTTAAACGTCAGGGCTCATATTACTGGGTCCGCCACATTGACATGGCCCATGGTCACGCTGGCGAAAACGACGGTAAGCAACCCTCTGACACGGATGGCGACGGGGAACAACCCGTAAATCAACAAACCATTTGGGATTTTGTGTTTCCAACCACAGGCGGGGAAATGCAGAAATACTCTCAATATGGCACATCTCCAAGACCAAATCCGTTTGGCGGTGAAGCTAAATGGTATGAACCACCCAAGTAAACATCATGACAACACCAACTGAATACAACCTGAAATACGGGGACCCGTGCGATGATGAGCCCGGCTGTGGCGAAGGCAGCTGTCTAGGCAAAATCAAGTTTATGCCTCGCCCACACAACTTCTGCGAAGACGTTACCATTCAAAAAGACCTTACGGTGGTAAGAAACTTCGAGGTAATCCCCTCTAAAATTACCGTGGGCGGATTAACCTTTAAGCCCAAGGAAATTGAAACTATCTCTGGACCTCACTTGGTACTCGCTGTTTACTAATGGCTATTCGTCGCCCCGGCATTTCTTCTCCTCGCTGGCTCTTTAAGGATTTTTTATATCTGGCTGAGCCGGGCAAAGAAAGTCGCAGTCTCCAAGTCCTTATGGGGGATGAACCTTATGTTCAAACTCCTCAAACTCCGGACCTCAGCCAGCCCCCTTGCGCACAACGAGGCGACGTAGTGGGCCAAATAAACTATGAGAAGGCATCCCAAGTTATAACGATAACCGATTGGGAAATTAACTGGAGAGATGAGTTTCCCATCAGGGTTGGAGTAAATTACTTGGCAAATTGCCTGTACAGGTCCAGTCTCGGGTATGTTCTTCTCGTCGCAGGTGATGAGGTTTACTCCAGTGCGGGTGACCCCATTCCGGTTGCGGGTCGAGACCCCTATGCTTTCTGGGTGTCTGAGAATTTCTTCCCCCTTACTGATCTACCCGACGATTACCTTCTCCGGTGACTCTGGGGTAAACTTAACTAAAGTTCGAGGTTTTTCTGTGGCGGCACCGAAAATCAAAGAAGTAACGGTACCAACCTCCTCTTCAGTAATCCTGTGGTTTGACGCACCCCTGGCCACAAACGTTCCGGTGCCTGTGAGCTCTTTCACGGTTTCATACGGGCAGCACGAGGTTTCGTCCGTAAACTACGCTTCGGACACAATGGTTACACTGGAGTTGGATTCATCCATCTCTCCCTGGGATGAGGTCTTTGTGAGCTATGAGCCTCCTCTGGACCTCAAGCAATGCTTGCGGGGACCTGTACCTCCATCCGCGAACGACGTAGTAGTAAAGAGAAACGCGGTTCGAGCTTTCTATCGAGTTCCTGCTCGTAATCAGCTGGCCCCGGATGAGAAAACCGACGGTAGCCAGTCTCAATCAAACCTTGGGCAAACCATTGGCGGTTTTGGTTTTCCTTATCAGAATCGCTCGGGCACCCTGACCCAGCACAAGTCCGACCCTCGCTCTGCGAGCCCGGATGACTTCATTGTTGCTTATGGCTTGAAAGAAGCCATTCAACTTACAAACATTGACGATGCTGCCGCCACTACGGTAAATGTGGCAAAGCTTCGGATGGCTATCCAAGATGCGAACAGCTTGATTGATAGCTACATTGAACAGAGTGGGAAAGCTGGGATGGTGCTTATCACCAGCAACCGCCGGCGCACAGCTCTCATCATTGCCCGTTATTACCTGGACACGGTTCGTCGCCGTGATGATGTAAAGCAGGACTATGAGTCTGCCCTAAAGCAACTGGCGGCAGAGATGCAAATGACCGCCATTCGGGCAGGTAATGGTGACTCCGCCATTGACACTCCGCAAGGCATTATGCGGTCCTGGCGCATCCCTCAGCGCTACAACATGGTTTCCGGTAAGGGCCTGAGTGGTTGGGCTACCGACACCGCTGGAGACTTGGCCCCCGACTATCGATCGGTTGGGGGGCTATTGGGCAAAATGACATTGACCCTAACTGGATTACCCCTGATAATTTTCAAGATCTTGCCGGCAACACGGCCAACCTTACGGAACCTTCGGATGCGGGCGGATACATGTTCCCGAACCAGGGTTGGGGTCCCTGATCGGGGTAAAACCAGCTATAAAGGAGTAAACGGTATCAATGGCTTTCTCATTTCCACCCAACCCAACTCTTGACCAAGTCTAC
>BB_Man_B_Liq_inBBDRAFT_1000201_pt1 | contig 11391 bp, 10 predicted proteins | sample BBManParaguerPR_4_FD_10244 | JGI IMG/M metagenome (IMG submission 10244) | reverse complement strand
CATATGTGTCGCGCGAAAACGTGCCGTCGGTCACCATGCGTCCAAGGCGCGCCTTGGAATAGGGGCCGGTTGTTTGGCCATTTTCAGCAATGTGCCAGACATGTTCCGCAGGGGGGGGCGGTGGCGGGGGTGGGGTCGCGGCGGCCGGTGCGGGGCTGGTCCCCCAGGGACCCGTTGCCATTGCCTGCGCCATACCCATGCCCATCCCTGCACCAATGCCTGCACCCATGGCGCTGTTGGTGTTTTGGGCGGCGGCACCCATGGCTTCGGCCGCGGCGAATTGGGTGTATTTATTCAAATCGCCAACGATGCCCATGGACGTGCGTTTGTCCATCACTGCCTCGACCGACGGGGGCAGGGATATGTTTTCGATGTAAAATTCGGGCATCGACAGACCGTATTCGGCCAAGGTCGGGCTGACCTGGGACACGATCATTTTGCCCAAGTCCGCCGTATTCGCGGCCATATCCAACACAGGAATACCACAAGAGGCAATGACGCGCGAAAATTCTTGGACGATGATGTTGCGGATTTGAAAACTGATTTCATCCATCGTGAATTCCCCGTCCGTGCCGACGATTTCGGTCAAAAACCGGGCGGCATCAATTACGCGGATCGCATAGGAACCAAAGGCACGGATGCGGGTGGGGCCGAATTCAGGGTCACGGACCATGATCGGATTTTTCGTGCCCCATTTCAAATCGCCAAATCGGGTGGTGTTTACGAAATAGATTTCGGATTTGAACGGGCTTTTGAATCCGTGATCCCAATGATTTAGGGTCGTCAAAATGGGCATGTTGTTGGTTTCCAACATATACAGCCCAGGGGTAAAGACATCGGCCAGCTGACCTTCGTGGATGAACACCGCGGATTGGCCTTCGCGTACGGTCAGTTTGGCACCGTATTTGATTTCGTGGCCTTCGCGTTCAAATCGCCAGACCATCGTGTCACGGGTGTCATCCACCCAATGGATGATGTCAATAAATTCACCTGTTAAAAAATCCAAAATTCCCATTTTGGGATCCTTTCGTTTAACTGTTTGGGCGATTTAGGTCGTCGCCAATTTTGGTTAATATGGGGCGTGCTTGGTCCAGCGTCATGCCCGACGTCAGACGCGGATCATAAAGGATTTGCAACATGACCTGATCCATCGCGGTTAATGTGGCAAATTCATCGTCATCATTGAAGATTGATGGGCGCGCTTGGGGGCTGTCGTTGGCCAATCCCATGCCTTGGGCCAATTCTTCGTGGATGCAGGCACGGCGTTGCAAATCGGGGTGTTCGGCGCGGATCACGGCGATGGCACTGGAATAGGCGCCGTTGGTTTGATCGGAAAAGGCCATGACCAAACAATGCACGCTGCGCGGCATTGATGAAATGATCTGTGTGGCCTGCAGGGCGGTCCCGGGGTGTTGGTTTGTGACATGATCCAGAACAGCGTCCTGATCATCTAGTCCTGCGAAAATCACGCTGAAATTGGCGCGATGTTCGGGGGATTGCGATATCGGGTGGCCGGTGATCTGGGACAGCCGTTGGAAATAGGCGTCAACCTCGGACGTGATGGTGCTGCGCTGATCCGGCGCAACGGTGTCGCCATAATAGATGTGGTATCGAATGGGGCTGTCCCATTTGGCCAATGTGGCAGGTTGTCCCGATTTTTCAAATCCTTGCCCGCGTTGGTATTCATCGTAAAACGCAATGCGCTGGAAATTTTCCAATATGTCACCCATGTCAAAGGGCGTGTCGGGCCCGCCCCCATCCGTGCGCAACAAACCCCGTGCCAACGCATTGGATTGGGTGCGGTTGTAATAGGATGCCAAAGCCTGCTGTTGTGGGGATGTGATGACAGGGCCAGAGGTGGGGGGCGATTGCGGGGGCAGGCCGCGATGCGGGATGTCTGTGCAGCTGGCCAAAGTCAGACCAGCCGCAAAACAGACCCCAAACAGGCCGCGATATGCCCCCGTCGATATCATTTTGTGTCGTCGCCTACGTCGCCCACACTATCGATATCGGCCGATTTGCGGGATTTGGCGGCGGCCAAGGTGTCGCGCAGATCGGTCTCCATTTTTTGCAACTCGGCCTCGGCCGCTTTGCGTTTGGCTTTGCCTTCGTCGGCGATCGCAAGGCTTTCCTCGATCGTGCCGATCAGGTCGGCGTTGGCCTGTTTGATCGCATTGATATCGAACACACCGCGTTCCATTTCCTGACGGATTACCTTGTTCGTTTCACGCAGGTTTGCCGCATTGGCGGTCAACAATTCGTTGGTCAAATCATTTGCATCACGCACCGCTTGGGCCGCCTCGGCGGATCGTTGGATGGTCAGCGCTTGGGCCAGTTGGGTTTCCCACAAGGGCACCGTATTGACCAGCGTTGAATTGATTTTCGTCACCAGCGATTTGTCATTTTCCTGCACCAACCGGATAGAGGGCAGCGATTGCATCGTGACCTGGCGCGTTAATTTCAAATCATGTACGCGGCGTTCCAGATCATCGCGCGCGGCCCGCAGATCGCGCAGGTTTTGCGCGGCCATGACCTGATCATCGGCTGCGGCGGCCTGAACTGCGGCCTCTTGGGCTGGAATGATATCTGTGTCAAGCTCATCCAGCTTTGCTTGGCCCGCGGCAATATAGAGGGCCAATTCGTCATAGAACTGCAATGTTTTTTCATAAAGCAGATCCAGTGATTTGATATCCTTTAGCAGCGTGGTTTCATGGTTCAGCAGGTTTTCGGTGATTTTATCAATCTGATCCTGCACCGTTTCAAAACGCGCGGTAAATTTTGCAATGGGGGCCGCGCGGCCCAGCAGTTTTTCCCACCAACTGCGATCGCGGCGCAGATCCAGTTCCGAGACTGAAAATCCACGGATCGTGGTCACAATATCGCGCAGGCTGTCGCCGGCGGGGCCCACGTCTTTGTTTCGCACACCTTGCAACATGGATTGGCTGATAACCTGCAATTCCTCTTGGGCGGCAGAACCGAATGAAACGATCGAATTGGTATCGGTCATATCAATTTCATCGATCCGTTTTTTGATTTCCGCGCCTAGGGCGGCATCGGCCTGATCCAGCGGTGTGACGCTGTCGGGCTGTGTTGGTTCGGGCAGCGTATTGGCCGCAATAATATCGACATCTGTGGCCAGTTGTGTGGCCTGCTCTATGACTTTTACCATGAATTCCCCCTTACTGAATTTATGAATGGCGGTTGTTTTCACGCGCCAAACGGTCGCGTAAAACGTCGATTTCGATTGTTAAATCCGTCCGGTCATCGGACAATAATTTCTGGGTGCGTGCGGCGAAATTCTGTTCCAAATCATCCAGCAGCGCCAGATAATCGGCCTTGGCCTGATCGTCGCCCGTGCGAGCATAAAGATCGGCAAAGGTCACAGTCGCATCGCGCGCGCCCTGTAAATACACGGACAGGTATTTGCGGGCGGATGTTAAATCGCGCGGGTCCTCTTCGACCGTGCGGAACAGATCGCGCGCGGTCACGGCAAAACGTTCGACACGGGTTTCAAGCGCGCGAATGCGTGTGCGTTTGATGGCGTCTTGCATCGCTGAAACATGCGCCTCTGCGCCCTCAATGGCGCGCGCAACGCGGTCTTGGGCATGAGCGTCAATACCAGCCATGCCCTTGTCCCGCATGGGATCCAGCCCAAAGGCCGCCAAGGTCAAAACCGTTGCCACAGCGCCATAAATGCCCGAGGCGAAGATGTTTCCATCGTTCCGATACGCCGCGATGGTCACACCCAGGCCCGTTGCCACGGCAGCAAAAATTTTGCGTGGAATGGCGGGGCGGCGGGCCAGTTTGCGGTCGTTGAACGCCGCCTCGGCCCGCAGACCATCACGCATCAACCATGCCCCCAGCACCAAGCAGCCCGCGCCAACCAGACCCGTTGCCAAACCAATCGCCCCATCATTCAGCGATGTCGCGGCCAACACGATGGGCGGGATAAACAACAGATTGCTACGCGCCCCCACAGGATCAACCGAGGGGCCACGATAAGGAGGGGTGGTGTCGGTCACTTCAACCTCGACCGAAACAGATTTGCTATATTTTCCGCCAAATCGTTTTGCCATCATAATCCCCCCAGCCAGCCCGAGGCTGTGCCAAACAGAACTATGATCAAAACGACATAGGCCGCCTTGGATAGTGTTTTTCCACCCATTCCCTGTGTTCCCTAAACCGCATATACCATAAAGATAGGCAATGCAGGGCCACATTACTAGAGGGGAATGCACCGCTTGCGGATATTAGCGGTTTCGCGTGCGTGTTACTGTAGGTTTGCGACCTGTGGACGTGCCGCCTGTGGACTTTCGTCCTGTGGGTTTGTTGCCATCGGGTTTCGTTTTGTCAGACTTCGGCCTATGATTGGCGCCGGGTTTTCCCGGTTTGCCTGCGGGTTTGCCAGACTGCGGCCGCATGGGTTTGCCACCCCGTTTTGCAGGCTGCGCTGTTTGCTCAGGCTCGGCCTCTAATCCCAGCTGATCGCGCATGACTTTGCGGCGCACTTCCTCGACCTCGCCTGCCTTAAGCGTGCCCAATTGGAACGGGCCATAGGACACCCGGATCAATCGGTTCACGGTCAGGCCCACGGCCTCCATCGCGCGGCGAATTTCGCGGTTACGGCCTTCGCGGATACCAACGCTGAGCCATGCGTTTGCGCCTTGTTGGCGGTCAATGTTAACCTGCATGGGCTGGAATTTTTCACCCTCAATCGTGATCCCGTCGCGCAGGGGGGCCAATGTCGCGTCCGTGGGGCGTCCGTTGACGCGCACCCTGTATTTGCGCAACCACCCGGTCGACGGCAATTCCAGCTGGCGTTTGATCCCGCCATCATTGGTCAGCAACAACAGTCCTTCGGAATTCAAATCCAATCGGCCGACGTTTAATACCCGTGGCATGTCCGCAGGCAATGTATCGAAAATCGTTTCGCGCCCCTGTTCATCGCGGGCCGTGGTCACCACACCCACCGGTTTATGATAAAGCCACAGCCGCGCGGGTTCAGGGGCCGCCAATGGTTTACCATCGACGATGATGGTATCTTTGCCCGTCACGTTCAGGGCAGGCGATGTGATCACCGCGCCATTGACGCTGACGCGCCCGGCGGCGATGATTTTTTCTGCATCGCGACGGCTGGCGATGCCAGCGCGGGCGATGACTTTGGCAATACGATCGCCTTGGGTGGGGGGTGTTTTGCTATCCATCCTTGCGCTTTAGGCGAAAATCGGCGATTGCGAAAGGGGGAATTGCATTTGGAACGCATTATGACCTTTCGCAGTTATATGGATCAGGCCCTGGACCAAGCCCGCGCCGCCGCTGATCGCGGCGAGGTGCCCGTAGGCGCAGTCATTGTTGATCCAACGGGGCAGGTGATTGCCGCAGATGGCAATCGCACGCGTGAATTGAATGATCCATCGGCGCATGCGGAAATGTTGGTCATCCGTCAGGCCTGCGCTGCGCTGGGCGTGGACCGGTTGGTGGGGTATGATTTATATGTCACATTGGAACCCTGCGCGATGTGTGCCGCCGTCATCGCAAACGCCCGTATCGCCCGATTATATTACGGGGCTGCGGATGCAAAATCAGGCGGTGTCGCGCAAGGCGCCTGTGTGTTCAGCCACCCGCAAACCCATCACAAACCCGAAATCTATGATATGATCAACGCGACCCAGGCACAGGCCCTGCTGCAAGCGTTTTTTGCCAAAAAACGCGGCTAGCATTGTAGGAATCATTCAAATGCGGCGAATTGTAAAATTGCTCACTTACTATGGAAAATATTGTTCTATGTTACTTCACATAGAAATATTTTTATCCCTTAGTTCGCGCTCCCAACCATCAAGCAGTGGAATTATTGTTTGAATTTCAATTAGTGTGTTGTGCCAATGGTCATCGTCGTTGGTTGGGTTTGTTATTTCTCCGAAGTGCTTTTCAAGTGCTTCGGTAGTTTCTGTAATTCGGGCGCTCTTTTCGGCGTCTAAACTCAATGGTGCATTGGTTTTTAGACTATCTATAGCATCCATCAGTGTTGCAACGTCTGTATCTCGCTGTCTACCTGTTTGTCTATCAGGCGAAATCCCAGAAACCCAAGGTTTAACCGCATCTTTTGTGTTTTGCAAAGTTGATATTAAATTTCTGAGGCGCTGTAAGTCTTCGTCTTCATTACGTTTTTCTATTGTATTTTTGACAGCTTTTTGCGCACTTTCTGCCTTAATCAAAGCCCCAATTGATAATATAATGCCGATTGCGCTGAATAAAAGCGACCAAATCTCCACAGTACGCATGGTTTTATTGTTGATTTTCGATATCTGTACATGCACCGAGAACGCTTTCTAAATCGTCCTGGCTCATTGGAAAGCGTTTACTGTAGTCAATCTTATGCCAAACAGACAGCATTTTTCTATATGTGTCCCGTCTTGGACTGTGGGAGTTATAGTGAAATTTTTCTTTCAGCGGAAGGTGTTTAAATCGCCCAAGTCTTTCCACCGTGAACGTCGCGAAGCTCATGAATTTTGTTTCGTTATTGCCATCATAACCGCTAAAAAAACGCTCTGGGTTTTTGGAATGCTGGTCTTCTAAATCCAGCTCCTTAATCGAGTCGTCGATCGACAAAAACATGTTCATAGTGTCCCACACTTCACGTGCTTCTTCTGTAGTGATTGCGTCGTCACCATCTAAAATGTGGTCCATACCCATTTCGTAAACTAAAGTATAACCTTGTTCTATAGCTTCACGTTGGACACCAAGTTCATCGGCCTCGGCTGGATAAAGCTTTTCCAAGATTCTTAATTGGTTAGATAAAAAATAACGTTCAAGTTTGCTCAGTGTCACTTTTATGTTCCTTTCATAAAATCAAGGCGGCGATTTGCTATTAGATTTATCAAAACAATTCAAGGTTGAAATATTTTTAGATTGTAGTCAAGCACCAGATAAGGTGCCTATTGTTCTTCGAAAATATCAAAAATGCTCTATTGTTTGCGCTTATTTTTAAACCCGTTAGGTTTGTTAAAGCCCGTTAATTCTTTTCATTGCATATCAATAATTTCGGCCAGTTCGATATCGCCCATTTCCAAAAACGGGCAGTCCCGAACAATGGCCAAGGCATCATCAATGCTGTCGGCGGTCAAGATTGAATACCCCATCATGGATCCCGCTTTCCCGCCTTCGATTGTTTGGGACTCTGTGATTAGATGTTTATTTTTCAACGGGTTTTGCGGTTCGACCAATGCTGTGGCGTGTTGTTTCATCCAAGCCATATAGCGCTCCATTTGCGCCTCACCCTCTTTGGGGGTGGCGGGGGTTTTACCGCTGTGATGATATGACATGATAAATCTGGGCATCCGCGATCCTTTCAGGTTTTGATTACCATGGCGCGTTTGCACATAAAAAGAAAGCCCCCGATTTTCGGGGGCCAACTGGTTTATCCTAGGGCGCTGTCACAGCGGCCGCAGACGCCGTCATGATTGTGCGTGCCCACATCTGGCAACACTTTCCAACAGCGTTGACATTTTTCGCCGGTGGCCTTGTCGAATGTGACGGCCAATCCGTCGATCTCGGCCAAGGCAAAGGCCCCCTCGGGGGCAGCGCCGTCGGCCAAGGTGATTGCAGATGTGATGCAGATATCTTGAAACGGTACCGACTGCAGGGCGGCGCGGACAGCGTCATCGGCCACGAACAGGGTGGGCGCGGCCTCTAGGCTGGCGCCGATCACCTTGTTTGTGCGCTGGATTTCCAATGCGGCCGTGACCACGCGGCGGGCCCGTCGGATTTGCGCCCATTTCGCGGCCAAGGCATCGTTGCGCCATTCTGCGGGGGTATCCGGGATATCCACCAGATGCACGGAGCTGTCGTCACCTGGATAGCGTTCCAGCCAAACCTCCTCCATCGTGAATGTCAGGATGGGGGCCAACCACGTGGTCAGGCGGTGGAACAAAATATCCAAGACAGTGCGCGCTGCGCGGCGCTCGGGTGTGTCGCCGTCGCAGTACAGCACATCTTTGCGAATGTCGAAGTAGAAGGCCGACAAATCCACCGTCGCAAAGGTAAAGATCGCCTGAAACACGCCTTGGAAATCATAGGCGTTGAACCCATCGCGCACCTTGGTATCCAATTCGGCCAAACGGTGCAGCACCCATTGTTCCAATTCTGGCATATCCGCAGGCGCGGTTTTATCTGCATCCGAATAATCGGCCAAGGACCCCAGCATAAACCGCATTGTGTTGCGCAAACGGCGATAGCTGTCTGCCACACCTTTCAGAATTTCTGGCCCAATGCGCAGGTCGGCGGTGTAATCAGATTGTGCCACCCACAGACGCAAAATATCTGCGCCATATTGTTTGACCACCTGTTCCGGCGCAATGGTATTGCCCAAGGATTTGGACATTTTCATGCCCTTTTCATCCAAGGTAAACCCATGCGTCAACACCCCACGATAGGGCGCGCGCCCACGGGTGCCACAGGCCTGCAACATCGAGGAATGGAACCAGCCGCGGTGTTGGTCTGTCCCCTCTAGATAGAGATCGGCCAAACCATCCTCGGACCCATCATCGCGGTCGCGCAGGACAAAGGCGTGCGTCGATCCGCTGTCGAACCAAACATCCAGAATATCAAATGTTTGGTCGTAATCCTCGGGGTTTACGACATTACCAAGGAACCGTTCCTTGGCGCCATCTTTGTACCACGCATCTGCGCCTTCGGCCTCAAACGCTTGGGCAATGCGGGCATTGACCTCGGGGTTGCGTAACAGGAAATCGTCGTCGGTTGGCAACGCGCCACGTTTGGTAAAACAGGTCAGCGGAACGCCCCATGCGCGTTGACGGGACAAAACCCAATCTGGCCGCGCCTCGATCATGGAATACAGGCGGTTGCGGCCGGTCTGGGGTGTCCATTTCACCAGTTGGTCAATCGATGTCAGGGCGCGTTCGCGAATGGTGGTGCCGAATTCGTCCTGATCATCGTTCACCGGTTTGTCGATGGCGGCAAACCATTGGGGTGTGTTGCGGAAAATGACCGGTGCCTTGGACCGCCACGAATGGGGATAGCTGTGGGTAATGCGCCCACGGGCGATTAATCCGCCGGCCTCGACCAATTTGTCGATCACGGCGGCGTTGGCTTTGCCCTCTTTCCCTTTATGGTCAAAAACTTGCAGACCGGCAAAGAATGGAACGTGGTCCAAAAACTCAGAGGCTTCGCCGACGTTGTGGGTCATCCGATCCATCCAGTTGCGTTTGACAAACACGTCATAGTCGTCGGCACCGTGGCTGGGTGCGGTATGTACAAACCCAGTGCCGGCATCGTCCGTCACATGATCGCCATCGACCATCGGCACGTCATAGGACCAGAATTCATCCATATCCGCCAGCGGGTGGCGACAGACTGCATCCGCCAGCTGATCGGCGGTGACATCGGCCACGCGCGTGTGGTCCGTTACGCGTGATTTTTCGAGTGTCTCTGCCGCCAGAGTGTCGGCCAGAATATATAGATCGCCAACTTTGGTCCAGCTTTCGTCCTGGGTCGCATCAACGCGGTACAGTCCGTAGGCGATTTTGGGGTTATAGGCGACCGCTTTGTTCGATGGAATGGTCCACGGTGTGGTCGTCCAGATCACCACCCGCGCATCGCGGATCGCATCGGGGGCGGATTTGAACGAAAACGGCACCCAGATGGTATGCGATTTGTGATCGTGGTATTCAATTTCGGCCTCGGCCAGCGCGGTTTTTTCCACGGGCGACCACATCACGGGTTTGGACCCTTGATACAATGTGCCGTTCATCAGGAACTTCATAAATTCATCGGCAATCACGCGTTCGGCGTGGTATGTCATTGTTAGATATGGGTTTTCCCACTTACCCGTGATACCCAATCGCTTGAATTCCTCGCGCTGGATATCCACCCAACCTTCGGCGAATTTGCGGCATTCCCCGCGAAAATCGATCACGTCGACTTCGTCTTTGTTTTTGCCCTTGGCGCGGTATTGTTCTTCGATTTTCCATTCGATGGGCAGACCGTGGCAATCCCAACCGGGGATATAACGGGCATCACGGCCCAGCATTTGTTGGCTGCGGACGATGAAATCCTTTAGGATTTTGTTCAACGCGTGACCGATGTGCAAATGTCCATTCGCATAGGGGGGGCCATCGTGCAACACAAATGGCGCACGGCCCTGTTTTTCGCGCAAACGGTCATAGACACCGATTTTTTCCCAACGCGCCAACCAATCGGGTTCGCGTTTGGGCAATCCGGCCCGCATAGGAAATTCGGTTTTCGGCAGGTTCAATGTATCTTTATAGTCGGGGGTTTCCGATGACATGCGGTTCAATCCTTGCTGTCAGGGTGTTGTTTGGTGAGAATTTCGGCGCGACGTGTCAAACGCCTTGTCCCGGCTAACCTATCTGGCCGCCGGGCTTATAATTCGAATAATGATAATATTTCTATCCCAAAACATGGGCACCTTATAGTGCAGGGTTTTGGGATCGTCTAGTCGAAATAGGAAAATGCAAGGCGTTGGAAATCTATTGGTCACAAATCAGTTTTTGGTTTGCTGCATCGCACCAAACCAAAAGCGCATTGGGTCTAGTGGCGCGTTTGACTGTTTGTTTGGGCCTGGACATCCTGCAGGATTTGACGGGCCAACAGGCTGCAGGTTTGGCTAAGATGCCGATAGGCTAGACTGTCCTTGTCGGTCATGCGTTCCAGTTTTGGATAGTTTTTTCGGAAAAATTCAATCTTTTTGCGGATATGCGCATCCGTGCGTGCATCCTTTAGCGAAATTTGCATAAAAGATGAAATCATGTCTTGAGACTTGTTACTGGGGGTACGACGCTTCCTATTTTCTGCGTTACCTGTATCGACCACTTTACTCATAACCGACTTCCTTATCTCTTGCTTTTAAGTCAAGACTAACACGCGCACGTCAACTTGGTATTACCCCAATGGGGGTGCTACTCTATTAGTTTGATTTCAGTGTAAGGTTGTGGTGGTGTGCTAGAGATGGGCAGGCTGGTCGTTATTGTTCGTGCTGGTCACTTGGGGGCACGGATGAAAATGATTTCAGGATTTGACGTGACAGTGTCCGTTTAATCCGACGGGCGTGGGCCTGTTGTAGTGGGTCGGTAAAGGGACCATCATCTAATCTTTGATTTTGGATCGTATGCAAAAACCGCATCATTCGTTGAAAATGATCCTGTTCGATGCGCATGTCACGCGCCGCGCTGTCTGCAGGGTGTTTTTGCATGACCGCGCCCACCGCAAATCGTTCGCTGCTGCGCACTTTGTTTAATGTCGCCTTTGGCCAAGCACGTGTGCTTTGAAAAATGGCTGACTTTTTGATGCTATCAAACTCCATTTGGAAATGCTTTACCTTACGTTATGCATAAGGTACCAAAACATTCGCTT
>BB_Man_B_Liq_inBBDRAFT_1000200_pt1 | contig 11398 bp, 10 predicted proteins | sample BBManParaguerPR_4_FD_10244 | JGI IMG/M metagenome (IMG submission 10244) | reverse complement strand
CACCTTTTGAATATCGAATTCATGGAATACGGCGCGAAAGGCTTCGCGTTTTTTTAATACGGTAATCCAGCTCAAGCCCGCCTGAAAAGTTTCGAGGAGTAGGAATTCGAACATTTTGGTTTCGTCCAGTACCGGGCGTCCCCACTCTTGGTCATGGTAATCTTCGTACAGACGAATTCCCTCACACCATCCACAACGTTTTATCGACTCGTCCATAATTCGCTTGCTTCAAGAATGTTAGAAACCGGAAGGCCGCATGCCCGGTTTTGGCACAAAAAGAATCGTGTTTGTTCAGGGGAAAATCGGCCCATAAATAAGGCATGATCCGAGTTTCCATCGCTCCAATAGAGAGGAGTCGTAGGCGCATAGCTCGTTTTGGTAAGTCCTTCTGCAGCAATTTTTGCATCTGGTCCACAAACGACCATTTCTTTGCTACCATAAACCTCAACCAAAGCAAGGCTTAGCCATTCAGAATAGTTGGGTCCGAAACGGAACACCTTTGGGTGGATGGCGTGAAGTGCCTCCGTTGCCCAATTCGAATATTCGGCATTGCCAATCAGCTCGCCCAAACGATGAAAGAAATGCGCACACATAGCGTTAGCACTAGGGATAACATTGTCTTCCACTTCGATGTGGGTCTGCCATGTTGCTTGTTCTTCCGAGCTGTAGGGGCGGAAAATGAGGTCGGCCGTCGATGGAAACTTTTGGACAATGGTGCGGGCCAATTTTTGAGCTCGGTCTAAAAACTTTTGCTCAGGCTGCAGGCTGTAACCCTCGACTAAAGCCAATCCAAATGCGCTATAGTCGTCTAAAAAGGCATCGCCTTGCGGCTGGCCATCGATGATTTGGTGGTGTAATTGATCCTGAACTACGGCGAGCTCCCAAAGGTTTTCGATTAATTCTAGTGCTGCGCGGTCAAAACCAGCATCGGGCAAGGCCCAATGACTTTGTGCAAATCCTTGAGCGAGCAGGGCATTCCAGCAAAGTATGGCTTTCGGATCAAGGGCTGGTTTAGGGTGGGAGTTAAGGCGCAGGGAACTAGCTTTATGAAGTTTCGTTCTCCAGCCACATACATGCTCTTGGAGCTCAAGAAGGGATAGGCCATTAGAATTGGCAAACTCTTCATCGGATTTTTCGCGATGTAGGATGTATTTACCTTCCCATTTTGCATTGGGTCCTAAATCAAAATATGTTTTGAATAAATGGTCTTCCCATAGACCTATGGATTCGAGTTCTTCTTGGGTCCAAGTGTAAAATCCGCCTTCCTCTCTCTTGGATTCCGGGGTGGGAGAGTCCGCATCCAAAGCGGCTCCGAAAAGGCCATTTCCCAATTGCATCCACTGTTCGAGGAAAGCCTTGGTTTGTAACAGTACCTGTTNGTAGTGCTNCGTNGGGCGGTGGCGTTGGGCGCTAGCGACTAGACCGAGAATTTGGGCGTTGTCGTAAAGCATTTTTTCGAAGTGGGGGACTTTCCAGAATCGGTCCGTAGCGTAACGTGTAAAACCGCCGTGCACAAAGTCATACAATCCACCATAGGACATGCGCTCGATGCTCAAGTGGACAAAATCTTGCACGTCCACATGATTTGAAAGCACGCCGTAGCGCAACAAATAATGATAGTTGCTGGGCATAGGGAATTTCGGAGCTCGATTCATCCCTCCCCACTGTGGATCCCAACTTCGCATCCATGGTACTAGCACATCTTCGAGGTCACTAGCGGAGAATGTATGTCCGTCAACATTTTTATTGAGCTCGACCATCTCTGCGAGGCCGCTTTTCATCTTATCCCCGTATTCAATAACCGTTTTTGGATCATCGGAATACATGGTGGCAATTTGCTCGAGTGCCGCCATCCAATCGGACTTCGAAAAATACGTTCCACCCCATACGGGCGTTCCGTCGGGTAGGGCAATACAGTTTAGGGGCCAACCACCCTGACCAGTCATCAGTTGCACCGCAGCCATGTAGCGAGCGTCGATATCGGGACGTTCTTCGCGATCAACTTTGATTGCCGTATAATGAGCATTCATTAATTCTGCTACCTCCATGTCCTCAAAGCTTTCATGCTCCATGACATGGCACCAGTGACAGCTTGAGTAGCCAATTGAAATAACCAGCAGTTGATTCTTGGCTTGTGCCTCCTCCAGTACAGCATGATCCCACATCTTCCAATGCACAGGATTGCCCGCGTGCTGCTGTAGATACAGGCTTTTGCTGCGATGAAGGTCGTTACTCATTACTTCATTTGCTTGGTGTAATTGTGGTAGAAGTGAGGAATGGTTTCTATGCCTTTGAAGTAGTTAAATACACCGTAATGCTCATTAGGGCTGTGAATTGCATCGCTATCTAGACCAAAGCCCATAAGGATGCTTTTTGCGCCAAGAATTTGCTCGAACAGTGCAACTATAGGGATTGAGCCCCCGCTTCTTACTGGCAGCGCAGGTTTACCAAAAGTAGTCTCATAAGCGGCAGAGGCGCTTTGGTAAGCTGGATCCGAGCTGTGTGTTACATAGGGAAGACCTCCATGGTGTGGCGTTACTTTCACACTAACACTGCTTGGGGCAATATTTAAGAAATGCTGCGTAAACTTCTCGGTAATGGCATCCGGATCCTGACCTGGTACTAAACGCATTGAGATTTTCGCATAGGCCTTCGATGGAATAACAGTCTTTGCGCCTTCACCAATGTAGCCGCCCCAAATTCCATTGACGTCCAAGGTTGGACGGATACTCGTGCGTTCAGGTGTGGAATAGCCTTCTTCACCCCAAACATCAGAAATGCCGATAGATTTCTTGAATGCTTCTTGGCTGAATGGTGCTTTTGCCATCAAGGCGCGTTCTTCGGTGGATACAATCTCTACACCATCGTAAAACCCTTCAACGGTGATTTCGCCTTTCTCGTTATGCAGACTGGCTACCATTTGAGTCAGGATGTTGATTGGGTTCGCCACGGCACCACCATAGAGTCCACTGTGCAAGTCACGGTTAGGACCTGTTACCTCAACTTCAACATAGCTGAGTCCGCGAAGCCCTGTGGTAATGCTTGGAGTGTCATTGGCAATCATCCCTGTATCAGAAATAAGGATGGTATCACAAGCGAGCATCTCTTTATGTTCTTTCAAGAATGGGCCTAGGTTCGAAGACCCCACTTCTTCTTCTCCCTCAATCATGAATTTCACATTACAAGGCACACCGCCTTCAGCTTGAAGAATTTCAAATGCCTTAAGGTGCATGAACATTTGACCTTTATCGTCACAAGCTCCGCGAGCAAAAATGGCCCCATCTGGGTGTATTTCTGTGGTTTTTATAACTGGGTCGAAAGGGTCATTATCCCATAATTCAATAGGGTCTGCCGGTTGTACATCGTAGTGTCCATATACAAGGACGGTTGGGAGGTTTGCATCAACAAGGAACTCTCCATAGACAATGGGATGTCCTTTGGTGGGGTATATGTTTACATTTTGAATTCCCAAGTCCTTCATGTGCGTTGCGATATGATCTGCACATTGGGCCACGGCATCATTGTATGCTGGGTCTGCAGAAATTGAAGGAATGCGCAATAGTTCAAACAATTCGTCGAGCATGCGCTGCTTATGAGAATCAATGTAAGATTTTGGGTTCATTATGTTGATTATTATGGGTTTCAACCAAAGGTAAGACCTAGGAATTGTAGGTCGATGAAATCTATTAATTTTCTATATTCGGGCATGCGCAAAACCCTACTCGCCTTTGGGTTGATTCTTTCAGCCTTTGTTTATGCTCAGCCTAGTATGACCGTCAGTACGAACGGAACATACAAAAATCCGTATTGGATGGCATCGAATATTCTAGTTGACTCGAATTTGAGTGTATACAACATGGGGCAAAACGGGTTCAATTTAACGCAGCCGAATACTACGCAGATAGGGTACTTTGAGGCAAACGACACCTCGTTCCCCGTGCAATCGGGCATCGTCATGGTCGCGGCGCAACAGAGTTCGGATGTCATTGCTAGTAGCCCGGGGACGGGTAATAACACCACGTTTACCGACAGTGAGTTAGCGAGTGTACTAAGCACTTTGGGAAGCTCAGGATACGCAATTAAGGATATGGTTAGTATTGAATTCAGTTTCATTGCGCAATCGGATTCCATCAAATTCAACTACTGTTTCGGCTCCCACGAATACGACGGCTATACCTGCAGTAGTTTCAATGACGTGTTCGGATTCTTTTTAGAGGGGCCTTACATCGACGGTGTAACGGCGCCAACGAACGGATCTATCGTTAAAAATATTGCAACCATACCTGGAACTACCGTTCCCATTGCGGTGAATACCATCAACTCGGGAAGCCCTTCGGGAAGTTATCCGGCTTCGAACTGTTCATCAGCTAACCCAAACTTTGTGGCGCATAGTGCTTACTACAACAGTTCGAACGGTTCCATTGTGACCTTGGACGGATATACCGATAAATTCACTGCACAGGCTGAGGTTCAATGTGGCGGGTGGTATACCATTCGACTCAAGCTCGCCAATGTAAGTGACGCAGCATTGAGCTCCGCTGTATTCCTAGAGGAGAAATCACTCAAAGGACCAGAGATTGCCTTCACACAAAACACAAACGTTGGAAATTCGTTTACAGATTCTTTATTGGTTGAGGGATGTAATAAGAACGAAATCATCTTCTCGCGTTCGGCGAACTTGGGCATTGAGATGAAGATCCCGATATATGTGGATACCAACCTGAGTACAGCCGTTGAGGGTGTTGATTTCTCTGTACTGCCGGATACTATTACGCTGGACCCGTACGAAACTGCGGATACGCTCGAGTTTTGGGTCTATGATGACAATATTGCTGAGGCGAATGAAGCCTTGGTGATCGTTCAAGATTATGTCTACACGGATTGTTACAATTACCCGGTACACCGTTTTGAATACTACATCCGTGATAAGGATACGTTAAACGGAACATTAACATTGAACGCACCATCCGATACAGTCAACTGTCCTGGGGATAGCGTAGAATTAATAACGACGAATATCTCCTATGAAGGGACCTATGATGGTTTCTGGTTGAACGACAGTGCTTTTGTCCCTTCACGCTGGGTCCAAGTTGATTTCGACACCACCTTTACCTATGTGATGTTCGACGAGTGTGGGGATACCATCATTTTCACTCAGGACCTGTTCCTCAAACCATACACACCGATGGTTTATGAGCACGATACCGTACGTGTTTGTCCTGGCGACTCCGCATATTTAAGTCCGGTGTATTACGGTGGTCAGGATCCCTTGACCTTCTACTGGTTAGATAACCTTACTCAAAATAATCCTCGTGCCATTCTCCCTTGGCAAGACAGCACTTTCGTGCCATTTAGTGTAACTGATGGTTGCCAGGTTCTGCTTTTAGATAGTGCTATGGCGATTAACATGCCTAAGCCCACTGCGGGTTTTCAATATTTAAATGATCCGTACGTGCCATTGCGCGTTGCGTTTGACGAAAAGGCGCAAAATGAGGTCAGCTGGACATGGTATTTAGACTCAACTGTGATTACTGGTGAAAGTTTTGAATACGATTTCTCACGCCCAGGTGATTATGAGGTAACCCAGGTGGTGACCAGCGATTTTGGATGTATCGACAGCATTACCCTCATTGTAGCGGTTGAAACTGACTTTTACTTATACATACCTACGGCCTTCTCGCCAAACAACGATGGTGTAAACGATTGTTACGAGATTAAGGGAGTAGGTTTCGAATCCATTGATTTTCAGGTGTTCAACCGTTGGGGAAATCCCGTGTATTCCTCAACTGATGAAAACGATTGCTGGGACGGAACGGTGAATGGAAAACCGCTACCGATGGGATCCTATTCTTGGAAGCTTTTAGTTCGACTCCCATTCGACGAGATCGCCATGAAGGAGGGGATTCTCAACATCATCCGTTAAGCTTAGAGAAAGGGGATGGTCAATACTCCGATCACCAATACCACTTTGTAGCATAAATGTGCCCAACGAAGCGTGCGCTTTCCCTTTGCGCCCAAGGTTAGGGTGTTTGCGACACTTAAAAGTACCAGCATACTCAACATTCCTACTTGGGCATAGGTGCTAAACCAGGCCTGTGTAAAGAAGGCTGGAATCCATGCAATACCACTGGTAATGATCAGGGCAAGTCGAGTTTGATCTTCACCGAATTCACTTGCCATAGTGGTTTTACCAATAATGGTATCTCCGGTAACCATGAGTAGATCCTTCAATAGTTCTCTTGCGAACAAGGCGAGGCCGACCAATCCGCCGAATGCAATAGTATGCCAGCTAAAGTATTGATGATAGACACTTATGCCGAAAAAAGGCATCAACCCAATAAAGGATGCGCTGACGTGGCCTAGCATAGGAATTTTTCTGAGTTTATGACTGTAAAACCAGAGCGAGGCCGCGTAGATCCCGTAAAACAGAAGTGCTTTGTAGCTAACCGTGTAGGCAAGTCCTAGTCCAATCAATAACGAAATAATCGCGATACGAAGCGAAGTGCTTTGGCGCACGAGTCGCTCAAAGGCGGTCTGCTTGGGTCGGTTAATGGTGTCGCTTTCTAAATCATAAAAGCTATTGATCAAAAAGCCAAAAATTAAAACCAGTGCTGAAGCCCAAATGGTTAAGTGTGTTCCGAGATCTTTGGCAGTATCTAATCGGTCAAATCGCTCTTCGAAAACAAAGAGTGAGGCCAAATACTGTCCAAGTACTAGCAATAAGACGTTATACCAGCGAATTTGGCTGAGTAGGGCGAGGATTTTTAAGAGGGTGTATCGGCGGCGGTTGATAGTTGTCAAAACCTGTATACCACTTCAGGGGAGAACCCTTCAAACTTTGACTTGACCTTATCGTAATCACGGGTAAAACCCATGACAAAACCACCACCACCGGAGCCACAAAGCTTGAGGTAATAGTCCTCGCTCTCTAAACCTTCGCGCCACAAATCATGGAAACCTTGAGGAATCATTGGGTCGAAGTTATCGAGCACAAGAGCACTTAACTTTTTCAAGTTGTTGAAAAGCGGTGTGCGATCACCTTTGACGAATGCTTGGATACATGCGTCGTTGTATTTGATGAATTGGTTCTTCAGCATATTGCGGAAGCCCTCTTCTTTCAGTTTTTCCATGAAAATCTCCACCATTGGCTGGGTTTCGCCAGGTGCGCCACTATTCAAAAGGAATACTGCGCCTGCTCCAGCTTCTATAGAGGCAGGGAGTTTAACAGTGCCAAGGTTGTCCTTGCTCTTAATCAACAAAGGAAGGCCGAGGTAACAAATGGTTGGATCGATACCGCTGCTCTTGCCGTGGAAATAGCTTTCCATCCAACTGAAGATGCGCTTCAGTGCTTTGATGTCATTCGCCTTTTCTGGGTTAGCTGAAATCTTATCTGTACAGTAGCGATCGTAAATAGCCGCTACCAAAGCACCAGAAGATCCCACGCCAAATCCTTGCGGAATGGAAGAGTCAAAATATAATCCATCTTGAAGATCCGCTTCGAAAGCAGCAAAATCAAACGCACAAGGTGCTTCGTCCGATTTTAAATAAGCAATGTATTTTTTGAGATTTTCACTGCTCTTGAGTTGCGTAGCATTGTGCGCTTCAGTGAATTGGAATGCGCCTTTATAATAGGTGTGTGGAATCGATAGGCCCATACTGTCCTTGATGATTCCATACTCTCCAAAGAGAAGCACTTTACCGTAAAAAAGCGGATTCTTTTCCATTTATAGCTGTTTAGGTCCTTGACCAACTTCGTCACATAGGTAACTCCCGTCTTTGCAAAAAGTTCGTAAGTCACTGTCTATGAACTGCAAAATTACGTCTTTATGTGATTTCGGGTACAATAAATGCACATTTGCACCTGCATCCAAGGTGAAATACAATGGATTGCCCGTTTGCTCACGGAATGCCCAAATCGCTTCGATGACCTTGAGGGTATTTGGCTTCATCAGGATAAAATATGGACGAGAGCTCATCATCATGGCGTGCAGTGTCAATGCTTCACTTTCCACGATGGCGCCAAAACCAGCTATATCTCCATTGCGCATGCAATTCAAAAGCTCTGCCTGGTTGGTGTGGGCTTGAGCGAATCGAGCTTCGGCATAGGTATGTCCCTCCATAAGTCCATGACCCACAGTGGAGCTCACGACTTTCTCTCCTTTATCTACTAGAAGAATGGTGTCCTGAAAGCTTTTAAAGACCTCATCTACATCATCGTAGGCAACTGCCCATCGATCTGAACTGCCTTCGATATTCTTGTGTGTTCCCCAAGCTGCTAATGGCCCATAGACGCTTCTCGAACCGGAACCTGAGCCTAGTCTTGCGGCTTCGCTTGCTTCTTCAAAGAAATTTTCGACGGGTAAACCGAGCTCTTGCTTTACGCTCATCAAACACAGGGCTAATGCACTCATTCCAGAGGCAGAAGAGGCGATACCTGAGCTGTGAGGGAAGCTGTTTGAAGTATGAATTTCCATATCAAGCGTGCCGGCAAAGGGAAATTGCTCAGCGGTACGTTCGAGGAACGTCTTGATTTTAGGTAGGAAACTAGGGGTGGAAACACCTTCAAGAAATACTTCTATTTGGCCAGATCCTGGTGCGTACTTCAACGTCGTAGTTGTGGCTGCTGCACTTAAGGTGAAGCTAATAGAAGGATTGGCCGGAATTTGGACCGGGTATTTGCCCCAATATTTAACCAGGGCAATGTTTGAAGGACTTTTCCAGGTAACTTCTTTCATTATTCGAAGCTCACGCCGCTTACTTCATTAGCGCGGTCAATTTTCTTAATCAACCCCTGCAAGGTTTTTCCTGGACCACATTCTACGAAATGCGTGGCGCCGTCGGCCATCATCTCTTGAACGCTTTGGGTCCATTTCACTGGAGCAGTTAATTGGTCAATCAAATTCTTTTTAATCTCAGCTGGGTTTTGCACTGCTTTCGCAACACTGTTCTGGTACACAGGACATACCGGAGTTTCGATATCCGTCGCTTCAATAGCAGCGGCTAATTCTGCTCTGGCAGGTTCCATCAGTGGACTGTGGAATGCTCCACCCACTGGAAGTACCAAGGCACGACGCGCACCTGCTTCGGTTGCTTTTGTACAAGCTGCCTCCACTGCACTGATCGTTCCTGAAATAACTAACTGCCCAGGACAGTTATAGTTCGCTGCAACTACGACTCCGTCGATATCGGCACAGATTTGCTCTACGACTGCATCTTCGAGTCCAAGAACGGCCGCCATGGTTGAAGGATTCTGCTCACAGGCTTTTTGCATGGCCATGGCACGCTTGCTCACCAAGGTTAAGGCGTCCGTAAAGCTCAATGCGCCAGCAGCACAAAGGGCTGAAAATTCACCTAGGCTGTGTCCGGCTACCATATCTGGTTGGAATTCATTGCCCAACAGTTTTGCCATAATTACACTCATGGTAAAGATGGCCGGTTGGGTTACTTTGGTTTGCTTGAGTTCTTCCTGAGTTCCTTCGAACATGATTTTGCTCAATTCGAAACCTAGCACACGGTCGGCCGTGTCGAACAGTTCACGTGCCTCTTTGTGGTTGTCGTACAAGTCTTTTCCCATTCCTGGGTACTGGGCGCCTTGGCCCGGAAATACATAGGCTTTGCTCATTCTCCGTAGTATTCTATGATGTTATTATGTGTTTCTGCCAATTGGATTTTGTGCAACTCCGCCCCGTGTTCAGCAACTTTCGGCGCAAGGATTTTCCAAAATTCACAGGCGATAATCTCCGCAGTAGGCTGCTTGCCCGCCATGAAGTCGATATCTAAATTCAAGTTTTTGTGGTCGACCACATCGATGATGTGCTCGCGAATGATTTGTTTGAGGTCGAAGAGGTTCATCACGAACCCTGTTTCAGGGTCGATTTCCCCGCGCACGGTAACTTCTAACTCGAAGTTGTGGCCGTGGTAGTTCTCGTTCGAACATTTGCCAAAGACCTTCTTATTGGTCGCGGCGTCCCATTTGTCATTCCACAATTTGTGCGCTGCACAGAAGTGTTCTTTACGCTTGATGTAAATCATGCTAGGAAAAGTTTAGGCAAAGATACGATGGGTGATGTTCTCATTCGCCATTCCCCGACTGAAGTTGCTCCCAATCTGGATGTTCCTCCCAGAATTTGGTGGCCGATTTTGCCAGCTCCTCATACATCGCTAAAAACCACGGCTCAAACTGATCCAAATCTGCTTCCAGTCCTTTCGCAAAGTAGCTTGCCAGCCCATCACCCCCGGGATGGCGGTGGGAAATACCGGATGCTGCTGCGCGCAACCCGTCCAAAGTTTTATACGACATCAGCCAATTTTCTCCAAGTAAGAAAGGTGCCATTCTGGAAGCGCGGCCTTTCAACAGGTGCTGGTTACGACCTATATCGTCCAAACATTGTCCTATAAAATCAGCTGCTGTCGGGCTATCTGAACCTTTTAGAGCTTGAGCCCAAGCCCAATGCTTATGGAGAAAATAATCCCCAAGTAGGTCCAAGGCGACACCGGCGTATTTGCCGACATGAGGATGCAATAACTGCTTTGCGCTTTTACTGAGCTCGTGGGCATCGGCAAAATCATCAATATGACGGTGCAGGTCCACGCCTAAGCGTTGTGCGGCAGAAGAACGTTCACGCCACGCCCGCCCTTTAAACCCATCGGCCGTAAAATTAAAAACCCGAACCTCTGCGAGGTTCGGGCTTAAATGTAAATGCGCTAGAAAATTCAAAGCGACCTTTGCTTACGCTTCAACCACTGTAAAGTCAAACGACTCCATTACTGGGTTGATCAAAAGCTTTTCGCTCGCTTCTTTCACCATTGCTTCTGCTTGTTCTTTCGAATCAGCCTCAACTTCCAAGGTGATGTGCTTACCAATGCGAACATTAGTTAAAGCGTCCAACCCGATGTTTTTCAGGTTCGCACCAACGGTTTTTCCTTGAGGATCCAAAAGCGCCTTAAGTGGCATCACATTGATTTCAGCAGTGAATTTCATGTTTGTGTTTTTAATGGTGTTGCGCTTCGCCGCGAAGGGCTATGGCGCTAATTATTGGCAGCAAAAATACGACAATTGAAATGCTCAGCGCACCAAAAAAAGGAATCATTATTGCGAAAATTCCAAACAGGGCATATTGCCCCCATTTGCGCCCCTTCGAGCCTCCACCTTTGAGACTCATGACTTTAAACGAAGCATTTTGCCAGTACACGGTATAGAATGCGAGAAGTGCTAGCCCTAGGTGCCATATCAGCAAGGGTGTGCCTTCAAGATTCATGATCCATTCCCAATTATCCCATCGTCCCATCCAAGACCACAAGCCCAATGCAAACAGAGCATTGGCCGGCGTGGGCATGCCGATAAAATCTTTAGAACCGCCTTCAAGCGTATTGAATACCCCAAGCCGATAAACGCTTG
>BB_Man_B_Liq_inBBDRAFT_1000198_pt1 | contig 11437 bp, 10 predicted proteins | sample BBManParaguerPR_4_FD_10244 | JGI IMG/M metagenome (IMG submission 10244) | reverse complement strand
TCGCAAAACCCATTGCGCACTTTTTCATCAAGCGCATCTTCTGCTGCGCTGATCTCGCCTATGGTGGCGATCACCTCGTCAATCCGCGAGAAAGGCACAACCACAACGCCGTTGATATCCGCCACGATAATGTCGCCGCTTTGAACCTGCCGCCCCCCGACAACCGCCCCGAAGCCCACGCGAGCGGGGCCATTGGAATAAGGCGAATTGGGGCTGAGCCCCGTGCAAAATACAGGCAGGCGCGTTTCTAAAATTCCCTCATAATCGCGCATCTCACCATCTGTGACAAAGCCTGCGGCACCTTTGTTCTTCAGCATGCCACAGAACCGATCCCCAGAGGCCGAGCAATTCTTACCCCCATTCATTGCGGCCACCACGATGTCGCCCTTTTGCAGAATATGAAGCGCGCCCATCGTGGCGAGGATTTCCGCGGGGCCATTTTCAGCCACCAAGGCCACACCAACCGTGGTGTAAAGACTGCGATCCCCTGTGGCTGCAAAAAGTGGGCGGATAAGGCTTTCCATCGCGCCCTGCCCCTCCATCGCATCACAAACATAGCCCGTTGGGATACCTTCAAAGGCCGCGACCTGCGCCGCTGTGGGACGGGGGAAGTTTTCTCGGATGGTCAAAATCGGCGGCTCGTGGATCATGGTGGCCTCTCTTTCTCACAAATTAGGCAACAGGAATTGCAACGCATAAAGCGTGCCCATGCCCGCACATATCGACCAGATAACGCCAAAGCGCAGACCGATCAGGAAAGCCGCCAAAGCGGCCACGATGCGGATAGGATCAATGTGCCCCCCCGTGGCCTCGGGCCACATGACCAAGGGCGCAACCAAAGCAGGAAAGACCGATACACCGACATATTTCAAGTGCAACTGCGCCCAATCTGGCAGGCTGCGGCCCCCGAATATCCCCAGAAAGGAAAAGCGGATCAGGAACGTGCCAATCCCCAACAAAAGCGTCAAAAGCCAAAAATCGCCCGTATCGATCATGCTGCCCCCTTGGCCTTGCGGCGGCGCAAGAACAACTCGGCCTGCGCGCCAGCAATCAGGCCCGACAGTGCCGCAACGATCAACCCCAGCGACCATGGCAGCCATGCAAAGGCTAAGGCCATCAGGGCGGCGACAAAGGCCGCAAATACATGAGGGGCCGACCGCAACAAAGGCGCGGTCAGGGCGATAAAGCATACAGGCACGGCAAAATCCAAAGACAAAGAGGCAGGAATGGCCTCACCGATGACCGCACCCAAAAACGTGCAGCCATACCAAAACGGACAAATCAGCGCCATGCAGCCAAAGTAATAGGCAACCCGATGGGCGGGTGGCATATCAGGGCGGTCTTCATAGGTGCGCACAGCCACCGCAAAGGCCTGATCCACCATCAAATAGGCCATCAGCGCGCGGGTCGAAAATCGGGCGTGCCCCACATAAGGCACAAGGGCTGCCGAATACATCGCCATCCGCAAGTTCACCACAAGCGCCGCCAAAAGTGCGATGAACACGGGCGCTTGGTCGCTTAACAGGGCGACCGCGGTGAACTGTGATGCCCCCGCAATCACCAAAACGGTCATTGTCATCGTTTGCAGCAGATCAAGCCCCGCATCACGGGCCACCACGCCAAAGAGCATGGAATACGGCACGACAATCAGAATAAAGGGCGCGCAGTCGAAATACCCCTTGAAGAAGGCTGCGCGCGTTGTGGTGATCTCGCGCATTAATTCTCCCTGCCGCGCAGGGTCAGCCGTGCATAGGCAAGCCCCGAAGTTGTGGCCTGACATTGCGCTTTTTGGCGCTGTATGGCTTCGGCGTCATACTCAGACAGGGCCACGGCCAATTCCTCCATGCGATCACATTGCAAAAGGCCGCTGAGAATATCGTATTTCAATTCGATACTGACCAAAGTTGAAATCTCATCGGAGGCACTGGCGCGCAGATCGCTCATGCCCGCGCTGATCCCTGCATCCAACTGGCTACGCGCCTCGCGAAAACACAGGGCCGCAACCGCGTTCATATCATCAGGCTCGGACAGGCATGGTTCGATTGCCGCGCTGACACAATCCAACAGCTGCGCTTCGGTTTCGATTCGCTCGGAAAGGCAGGCGTTAAGGGTTTCGCGGGCATCTTGCGCGGCCACTGGCACGGGGCTAATCAGCCAAATTCCAACAGCAATCGCAGAAACAGCAATCGGTTTCATAATGATTTCCACCTTCAAATCGCTTTGCTCTTGCATTTGGTATACCATTTGAATTTTCTATAACAAGAGAACCATGGAAAATGGTGTACCAAAATTACGATTGCTCTGAGGGCGTGTAAGTAGACACACCGCTTAGCGCCAAATCGACAGGGAGAGGATTGGGAGAAAAAAATGTCCAACACCCGTGCAAATAAACGATTCCGCTCGCAAGAGTGGTTCGACAATCCTAACAACCCAGGCATGACCGCGCTATATGTCGAGCGTTACCAAAACTCGACCTTCACCCGCGAAGAATTGCAAAGTGAACGCCCCATCATCGGGATCGCGCAAACGGGCTCGGACTTGGCGCCTTGTAATAAAATCCATGTGTTTTTGATGGAACGGATCAAGCAAGGCATCCGTGAGGCAGGCGGTGTGCCGATGGAATTCCCCGTGCATCCAATCCAAGAGACTGGAAAACGCCCGACCGCCGCGCTGGATCGAAACCTGCAATACTTGTCTTTGGTCGAGGTGCTGCACGGCTATCCGATTGACGGGGTTGTGCTGAACCACGGGCTGTGACAAGACCACGCCCGCCATGCTGATGGGGGCCGCAACTGTCGACCTGCCAGCAATCGCGCTCAATGGCGGCCCGATGTTGGATGGCTGGTGGAATGGCAAGCGCGCAGGATCAGGCATGATTGTCTGGGAAAGCCGCCGCCTTTTGGCCGCAGGCGAGATTGATTACGAAGAATTCATGTCGCGCGTCTGCTCCTCTGCGCCCTCTCTGGGACATTGCAATACGATGGGCACAGCCTCGACCATGAACGCGATGGCGGAGGCGTTGGGGATGTCTCTCACGGGCAATTCCGCAATTCCCGCCCCGTTCCGCGAGCGGATGGCGATGGCCTATGAAACGGGCAAGCGGATCGTGCAGATGGTTTATGAAGACCTCAAACCCTCAGACATCATGACACGCAAGGCCTTTGAGAATGCCATAGTCGTCAACGCTGCGATTGGCGGGTCGACCAACGCCCCACCACATTTGCAGGCCGTTGCCCGTCATATCGGCGTTGAGCTGAATGTGCGCGACTGGGAAAAGATCGGCTATGATGTTCCCTTGATGCTGAACATGCAGCCTGCGGGCGAGTATTTGGGGGAAAGCTTCTTCCGTGCGGGCGGCGTGCCTGCGATCATGGCAGAGCTGCGCAAAGCGGGCCGCATCCACGAAGATGCAATGACCGCGACAGGCCAGAGCATGGGGGAAAACCTAAATGGTCACAGCTCGCGCGATCACAGTGTAATCACCACCTACGACAAACCCCTGCGCAAGAATGCTGGGTTTAAGGTTTTGTCAGGCAATCTCTTTGACAGCGCCTTGATGAAAACATCCGTGATCTCCGCAGATTTCCGCGAGCGCTTTCTCTCGGAACCTGGAAATGAAGGGGTGTTCGAGGCAAAGGCGGTCGTGTTTGAAGGCCCTGAAGATTACCATGACCGCGTGAATGACCCCGCACTTGGTATTGATGAACGCACGATCTTGTTCATTCGCGGCGTTGGTGCGGTTGGCTATCCCGGTTCAGCGGAGGTGGTGAATATGCAGCCACCAGATCACATCATCCGCCAAGGCATCAGCCACTTGCCAACAGTGGGCGATGGCCGCCAATCTGGCACATCCGAAAGCCCCTCGATCCTCAACGCCTCACCTGAAAGCGTTGTTGGCGGTGGTCTTGCCTATCTTCAAACGGGCGACATGGTGCGGTTGGATTTCAACAGCTCGACCTTGAACGCTTTGGTGGACGATGCGGAATGGCAGGCCCGCATTGATGCTTGGAGCCCACCAGAACTGCGCCATCAAACCCCATGGCAGGAAATTTACCGCACCCATGTGGGGCAATTGGCTGATGGTGGCTGTTTGGAATTGGCGACAGCCTATCAGAAAATCGGACGCGATCTGCCGCGTGATAACCACTAAGGCACGCGTGGCAGCGCAATACGAAGGAGGCCTATTATGGGCAAGACGATTATCATCACTGGGGGCGGCGGCGGTGTTGGCCGTGCTACAGCGCGCCATTTCCTTGAACAGGGTTGGCGCGTGGGTCTGATTGGACGGCGCGCCGAAGCCTTGGAGGAAACGGCACAGGCCCATGATCACGCGCTGATCCTGCCCTGTGATGTGACCGATGAGGCGCAGGTTGAGCGTGCCTTTCACTCCGCATATGAGGCATGGGGGCATTTGGATGCACTGTTCAACAATGCAGGTGTCAGTCTCGGCGGCGCACCGATTGATGAACTCTCCGTCAGCGATTGGCGCAACCTGATTGATATCAATGTCACAGGCAGCTTTATCGCCGCGCGCGCGGCCTTTGGCATCATGCGCAAGCAATCCCCACAAGGGGGGCGCATCATCAATAATGGCTCGGTTTCCGCCTATGTGCCACGGTGGGGGTCTGCCCCCTACACCGCATCTAAGCATGCGATCACTGGGCTCACCCGTTCCATCAGCCTTGATGGACGTCCCTTCAACATCGCCTGCGGTCAGATTGATATTGGGAATGCCCTAACGGATATGGCCGAAAAGATGACCAAGGGCGTGCCACAGGCCGATGGCAGCATCGCGATTGAGCCCGTGATGGATGTGGCCCATGTGGCCGCGTCCGTTCTGCATATGGCGGAATTGCCGCTTGAGGCGAATGTGCAATTCATGACTGTCATGGCCACGAATATGCCCTATATCGGGCGCGGCTGATCCGTTCAGCACAAGCAGTGCAAAGGGGGCGCACCATGAGGGTGCGCCCCTTTTCATTCGGGCAGAACGGGGCGCTTTCCCTTTTGCCGCTCGCGCTGCCAAATATAAAGGCCCGAAGCGATGATGATCGCCGCCCCTGCCAAGGTCCAAATTGTGGGGTAAGTGCTGAATATCACAATCCCCACCAAAGCCGCCCAAAAGACCTGCGTGTAAATAATCGGCGCAAGGATCGAGGCATCCGCCCACCGATGCGCGGTGGTGGCTGCAATATGCCCCAACGCGCCAAAGCCGCCGATAATGCACAGGATCACCCATGCCAACGGTGTCTGGGGCCATACCCAGACATTCAGTGCGAATGGGGCCAAGGCAACAGTGGCAATGCCGCTTGACCAGACCTGTTGGGTGGCATTGGTTTCGATCCCCGCCAAAAGTCGCGTCATGATGAAATAGGTGGAGGCCATCAATAGCGTTCCAAGGCTGAGGATCATCGCGGGGTGGAATTCTGCCCCCCACGGCTGGATCACAATCAACACCCCTAAAAAGCCCACACAAACCGCAATGATACGGCGCAGACCCACCTTTTCACCCAAGATGGGGATCGCCATAAGCGTGATCACAATCGGCCCTGCAAAAGAGATGGTTGTGGTCACGGTAATCGGCAGGAATTTCAGCGCCTGAAAATTCATGATTGTGCCGATAAACAGCGCACAAGAGCGCAGAATTTGTTTTGTTGGCGCATTCGAGTGAAACACGCCCCGCCCTTCCTGCGGCAGATAAATCGCCAATGCATAAATGAAATGACCCGCATAACGGGCAAAGACAATCTGCAAAACAGGGATGCCCGCAATGCTCAGCCATTTGGCCGAAGTGTCGATACATGTGAAAAAGATCACAGCCAAGGCCATGGTCAATACACCTGCAAGCACGCGGTTTTCTCTGGGGGCGGGGGCGCTCATGATTGGGTTACATCGTCATGCCGCCGTCAATGGCCACGCATTGACCCGTCATATATTTGCTTTCATCGCAAGACAGATACACGACCAGTTCGGCAATCTCATCAGCGGTGCCAAGCCGCCCCATGGGCTGCCGTGCCACGAAATCTTTCATCGCTTGCTCATAATTGCCCGTGGCATGCAACCGCCCCTGAAGGCTTGGCGTATCCACTGTGCCTGGCGCGATACAATTGGCGCGGATCCCGCGGGTGATGTAATCAGCGGCCACCTGTTTGGTCAGCGCAATGGTCGCCCCCTTTGATGTCCCGTAGATAAAACGGTTCGGCAAACCCCGAAGGGATGAGCAGACCGAAGCGATATTCACAATCGCCCCATGGCCCCGCTCAAGCATCCCGGGCACGGCGGCTTGGATGGCATGGAAATGTGCCCGCACGTTTAGGTTCATCGCCAGATCAAACTCGTCATCAGTGGCTTGTTCAATCGTGCCAGAATGCACAACGCCTGAGCAGTTCACCAAGACATCGGGCTGTGCCTTGGTCACGGCTTCAACCAAAGCTGCCTTATCGAGAACGTTCAACGCAAAGCTTTCAGCGACATCGAGATCGGTGAGGAATTTATCATGCAAATCCGTAGCAATGACATGCGCCCCTTCACGCGCAAGGGCGATTGCACTGGCCCGCCCAATCCCCTGCCCTGCGGCTGTTACAAATACACGCTTCCCTTGCAGTCTCATGATGATTTCCTTCCCAAATTTTCTGCCATCCAGTCCACAATCTGTGGCACCATCAAATCCCCCGCACCGCCTGCGACAATTTCAGCCAGTGTCGCATTCGCCGCGCCCGACATACGGCTATTGAGGCCCAAATCTTCGGCCATTTGCCTGTAATATCCGACATCTTTGGCCGCATTTTGTGCCGAAAACGCCAGATCAATCTGCCCGTCCGTGGCGTAATTGCGTATAAATTGCATCATGCCCGAATGGTTTGGCCCAGCTGCCATCACCTCATAAAGCGATTGGCGCGCGATCCCCGCCTCATCGGCCAGTGCAAAGGCCTCGGCCATTGAAATCGCCGTGGTCATCGCAAAGTAATTATTGATCAGCTTGATCGTATGGCCGTTGCCAAGTTTTCCGAGGTGAAAGACGTTTTCGCCCAAGATATCCAAGATGGGCTTCACGCGCGCATAAGCATCTTCATCCCCCGCACACATGATATTCAACTTGCCCTCATAGGCATGGGCAGGGGTGCGCCCCAAAGGCGCATCGAGGTAAATTGCGCCTTTCTCGGCCAGAGCCGCCCCGATCTTCAGCGTGGAGGCGGGCAATGATGTGCCAAAATCAATCACAATTTGGTCAGGCTTTGCTGCCGCCAAGACACCTGTATCGCCAAACATGCGCGCCTCAACCTGTGCCGATGTTCCCATGCAAAGCATCACAATATCGACCGCCGCCGTTAGGCTTGCCGCATCTGTCGCCTCAACCGCGCCTTTTGCAATCGCCGCCTCAAGGCCGCTGCGGTCTTTATGACCCAAAACCGTGACAGGGTGGCCTGCATCCAAGAGGCAAGACACCATCGCGCGCCCCATAAGGCCGAGCCCGATAAATCCAATATGTGCCGTCATGCGCTCTCCTTTTATGCTCTTTAAATACCACGGAAATCTGGCGGCACTTCACCGCGTGCCACAGGTTGCCCCTGTTTGGCCGATAGGGCGGTGGCCAAAGTGGCCTCCATCGCCGCCAGACCATCGGCACCGCTGCACAAGACATCATCCGCCTTGCCCGCCATCAGGGCTGCAAACCGCTCCATCTGTGCGCGGATTGGGTCAATGCGCGCGAAACTTTGCCCTGCATCCGCCGACAGGCCCTTTGACCATTCCACCTCGCCCTCATAATCGGCGCGCCAGAGTTTCAGCGAAGGGAATTCCAAAGCACCTTTGGTGCCCGTGATACGGAGGTAATCCTGACCCGTTCCTGCAATGGCGGGGTTTTCATATGTGCCTGCCTCAAAGCTCCAAGGTGAGGCACCTGCATCTGAGATCAGAAATGACCCCAACGCCCCGTTTTCAAAGCGGAGCGCAAGGGCGGCTGTGTCCTCAATCTCAAAGCCCCGCCGCGCCGAGGATGTGAGGGCAGTCACCTGTGACAGATCACCGATTAAGAACCGAAGCAGGTCTATCTCATGGCTGAGATTGGTCATCAATGGCCCCGCACCTGCACTGCGGCGCCATAGCGGGTCGTAATAGCGGTCATGTTTGCGCAACGACCAAAGGCCTTGAACCCCAACCAAATCGCCAATGTCAGCAAGCCGTGCGCGGGCGGCAATGGTGAATGGGTGGCAGCGGCGGTGATGACCTGTCACCAAAGGCACGCCTGCTGCATCCGCCGCATGGATTACGGCACGGCCTTCGGCCATGGTCGCGGTCAGAGGTTTTTCTACAATCACCCCCAAGCCCTGACCAATCAGATCAAGCGCGTTTTGGTGATGGGCGGGTGTCGGTGTGGCAATGACTGCGGCAGCGGTGGCCTTTGGCACATCCTCAAGACTTGCCACCATCGGCAAGCCCTGCGCAGCCAAATCTGCGCGGCGTGTCTCATCGGCCTCGACAATTGCGGTCAAAGCAATCAGCGGCGAGGCCTGTGCCACCTCGACATGGCGCATGCCGATTGAGCCTGCGCCAATTACACAAAGCGGAAGTGGCTGACCCAAAACTGCCCCCTTACATCACCGCGCCAACTTGCCATGGCACGAATTCAAAATCGCCCAAGCCCTGCGCTTCGGATTTCGATTTTTCGCCCGAAGCCATGCGCAACCATGCTTCGTAAATCTCGCGGCCAACCTCCTCAACCGAAGCACCTTCGGTCAAGATGCGGCCTGCATTCACATCCATATCTTCGATCAAGCGATTATACATTTCGGTATTGGTCGCCACTTTGAGCGTGGGCGATGGTTTAGATCCAAAGGCAGAGCCNCGCCCAGTCGTAAAGACGACCAAATTACAGCCACTGGCGATTTGACCTGTGACGCTTGCAGGGTCATAGCCGGGGCTGTCCATGAAGGTGAAGCCTTTGGCGGTGACAGGCTCNGCATATTTATAAACCCCTGTCAGCGGTGTGGTGCCCCCCTTGGCCGCAGCACCCAAGGATTTCTCAAGAATAGTGGTCAAACCGCCCTTCTTATTGCCAGGGGAAGGGTTGTTATCCATCGAGCCACCATTGCGCGATGTATAGCCTTCCCACCATTTGATCAGCTCAATCAGCTTATCGCCCACCGCGCGATCCGCCGCGCGGGCCGTCAAAAGATGCTCTGCCCCGTAAATCTCGGGCGTTTCGGCCAAGACACCCGTGCCGCCCTGTGCAACCAAAAGATCACAGGCATAGCCAACCGCAGGGTTCGCCGTAATCCCCGACCACGCGTCAGACCCCCCACATTGCAGCGCCACCATCAATTCGGATGCGGGGCATTTCTCGCGCTTCACATCATTGACCACGGGCAGCATGGCGTTGATCTTTTCAATTCCCCAGTCCACCGTGCGGCGCAAACCGCCAATGTCTTGGATATTCATCGTCTGGAACAACGGGCCGGGCTTTAATCCATAGGCCTCGATCAACCAGTCGATCTGCATCATCTCGCAGCCCAAGCCCGCCATCAGAACGCCGCCCACATTGGGGTTGCGCGCATAGCCCCATAGCGTGCGCTGGAGCAGTTCAAACCCCGTGCCATCGCCCCCCATGGCGCAACCTGTGCCATGCACAAAGGCCACAACGCCATCCACATTTGGATAATCGGCCAGACGCTCGGGCGTGAAATGTTCGGCAATCAACCTTGCCGCTGTGGCCGAGCAATTCACACTGGTCAGAACCGCGATGTAATTGCGCGTTCCAACCCGCCCTGTCGCGCGGCGATAACCCATGAAGTAATCGGTTTCTGTGGCAGGAGGCACGGGGTGCAGGTTGGTGGCAAACTCATAATCGGTATCCACATTTCGGAATTCCAGATTATGGGTATGCACATGCGCACCCTGCGCAATATCTTCGGCGGCATAGCCAATGATCTGCGCATATTTGCGCACGGGTGCCCCTTTGGCAATGTCAGCGGTCGCGATCTTATGGCCGCGCGGGATCAGTTCGCGCGCGCCCTCCTCGCCAACCTCCAAGGCCTGCAAGGCCGTAACTACATTATCCGCTTGAGAGAGACGCACCGTTTTCATGGATGAATGACCTAACCTAACAAATGGCCGTTTGACGACAGAGCGCGCGCAAGGTGTGTGACCCTCGCGCGCGCCCCAATGATGTTTGACCTGTCCCCTGAGATCAGAGGAACAATGTCACAATGGGTGGCCAAATCAGCAGAACGCTGAGGGCCAGAAGCTGAAGCGCGATAAAGGGCAAGAAACCACGGAAAATCGCTGTCAGCGTGATATGGGGTGGCGCCACCGACTTGAGGTAGAAGGCCGCAGGGCCAAAGGGTGGCGACAGGAAACTGACCTGCATGTTCATACAGAACACCACGCCGAACCAAATGGCGACCTGACGCGGATCAAGTTCACCGAAGATGCCAATCTCCTCAACAGGCAGACGCAACACAATCGGCAAGAAGACAGGCATCACCAAAAGCACGATACCAATCCAATCCATGAACATGCCCATGATGAGGAAGATCAACATCATCATCAGGATCACGCCCATCGTGGGCAGATCAGAGGCCACAATCAGGTTCGCCACATAGGTGGGGCCACCCGCCAATGTGTAGGCCGCCGCAAGCGAGGCTGCACCAATCGTCACCCAGATAATGGTGCCCGTGGATTTCAGCGTGCGCATGAGGCTGTCCCAGACGATGTCAAAGGTCATCTCACGGCGGATCAGGCCGATGACAAACACCGCAACAACGCCCATGCCAGCCGCTTCGGTGATCCCTGTAATCCCCATGTAAATCGAGCCAAGAACAACCCCGATCACAACAGTCGGTGCAATCAGACCTTTGCCCATTTCCCACCCTTCGGCGGTGCGCTCTTTGCCAACGATGAAATAGACAGTCACAGCCGCGATGGCGAAAGCCCCGATGATATAAGGAATATCAGACACCATCCCCAATGGGATCGGATCGACACCTTCGGTGACCACGTTTTCGCCCGTTACAGTGAAGAACAAGGCGCGCAGCAACAAAACACCTGTGATCCACATGGTGAACTTACCTAAGAAGCCAAGGAACCGCAGCAGCTTCTCGCTGCCTTCTGGCATACCTGGTTCGGCCTCAGGCAAAGGCGCAAGGCTTGGGTTTAGGTTGGTGCGCACCAAAATGTAGACGATAAAGAAGGTCGCCAACATAAAGCCCGGCAAGAAGGACGCCGTGAACAGCGCTTTGATCGAGGTTTCGGTGACAAGGCCGTAGAAGATCAAAACGATGGACGGGGGGATCATGGTGCCAAGCGAACCAGACGCGCAAATCGTGCCGATGGCGAGGTTCTGATTATACCCCAAGCGCAACATCTGAGGCAGGGCGATCAGGCCCAAGAGAACAACCTCACCGCCGATGATCCCCGACATCGCCGCCATGATTACCGC
>BB_Man_B_Liq_inBBDRAFT_1000197_pt1 | contig 11508 bp, 9 predicted proteins | sample BBManParaguerPR_4_FD_10244 | JGI IMG/M metagenome (IMG submission 10244) | reverse complement strand
AAGCGCCAAAATAGGCGCATGAGGCAGTAAAGGAAAGCTATTGTGTTCAGACGGCTAACATCGTCCGGCTTGGTCGTGGTGCGTATCTTTACCACGCTTGTTGCGATAATTTTCACAACTCATCTTGTTTGGTCTGCACCCTACGCTGCAATGGTTATGGACGCGCGCAGTGGAAAAGTGCTGCATGCTGAAAATGCAGATACACGGCTTCATCCTGCGTCGCTCACAAAAATGATGACCTTGTACGTGGTGTTCGAGGCCGTTGAAAATGGCGAAATCTCTTTGGATACTAAGGTACGGATTTCCAAGAAAGCGGCCGCGGAGCCTCCATCAAAACTCGGCTTACGCTCAGGCCAACGCATTAAACTGCGGTATTTGATCCGCGCAGCCGCCGTGAAATCGGCAAATGACGCAGCCACAGCATTGGGCGAGGCTATTGAAGGATCAGAGGCAGCGTTTGCCCGGCGCATGAATCGCACGGCCAAGGAGCTTGGGATGAAGCGAACAACGTTTAAAAATGCGCATGGCCTTACCGAAAAGGGGCATCTTTCCACCGCGCGTGATATGACCATCCTTGGGCGCCATCTGTTTTATGATTATCCCGATTACTACAATTTGTTCTCGCGCATCCGCACACATGCAGGACTGCGAGAGGTTGCAAATACAAACCGCCGATTTTTGGGAAATTACCGCGGCGCTGATGGGATCAAAACGGGATATACCCGTGCTGCCGGTTTCAACCTTGTTGCCTCGGCTGAACGTGGTCAAGAGCGCATTATTACAACTGTTTTTGGTGGGCGTTCCACAGCGACACGGAACAAACGCGTTGCACAGTTGATGGACAAAGGGTTCAAATTGGCGCCAAGCCGTGTAGCCGTTCAAAAACCTGCGCGCCCTGACTATTCCATTACCTCGATGGACACGGGTTCGCGACTTGCTGGGAAAACAGTACGTGTCAAAACAAACCGCCCATACAGTCCACGCCCAAAACTACGCCCCGCTGCGAAAATTCAGCTTGCGACCTTCGATCTTAAAAGCGAAATCGAAAGTGCACTAAGCGAAGCGCAAAATGTACGTATTGAAGTCGAACGATCACCCACAGAACAGGCAACACCGATATCGGTGAATATTGCAACCATCGATACAACCAGCGCCATTGCCGAAAGTTTGGGGCCAACGGTCGTCAGTCGATTATCGACATCAAACGGCGGTCATTGGGGGATCAATGTTGGACGCTTTAATACACGATATGCAGCTGAAAAAATGCTATTAAAAACGGCGCTCGCCGAAATTGATGCACTCGACGGATCCTTGCGCAAAGTGCACCAAAGCAGACAAGGATTTGAAGCGACATTCCTGGGGCTAAGCGAAGCGCGCGCGCTTCAGGCCTGCACACGGCTAAGCGCTCGCAATATCAAATGCTCGACGATTTCACCGGGTTAAGTTTTGGGTTTTGATCCCAGGTTCCTGAAAAAATACGTTCAGCGTGACACTGATGGACGATAGCGACATTGCCAAAGCCGCAATCAGGGACGTGGCAAATCCTGCAATCGCAACTGGTACCGCGATTACGTTATAAAATGTTGCAACCCGAAAGTTTTCCGTAATGCGCTTTTGTGATGCTTTGGCCAATGGGATTAAACCGACCAGTTGGTCAAGGTTTTCACCCAAAACACAATATCCGCGGGCGTCCGCTCCCTTAACGCTAACCTTGTCTATGGTTTGCCGATGAAAACGACCGAGCGGTTTGCTGAAACGCTACAAAAACTCTTATCACTTACCCCCGATAGAATTGCGTTATTTGGATATGCGCATGTTCCATGGATGGCCCATCGCCAGAAAATGATTGATCCAACGGCCCTTCCAAACCCCAAAGCGCGGTTGCGGCTTTTTCAAATAGCGCAGCATATTTTCAACGCAGATGGGTATCAGTCGATTGGCATTGATCATTTTGCACTGACAAATGACCCTATGACACTTGCGTCGCAGACAGGAACGCTTTTTCGAAATTTTCAGGGGTATACGACTGACCAGTCAAAGGTTCTGATTGGGGTGGGCGCATCGGCAATATCCAAATTTCCACAAGGCTAAGCTCAAAATTCGCCGGGAACTGCAGAGTATAGAAAAATAATAGATACAGGCGATCAGGCTACAGTTCGGGGGCACGCGTTGACGGATCATGACAGATTAAACTCTGACATAATCGCCGCACTGCTATGTCAGTTTCAGGTCCACATTTCAGATATTTGCGATAAGCATGAGATACATCCAACCGCGTTGATTGATCGGTTTGAAAAGGTAAACGCGCGCTTTGAAAACCTTGTGAACGTCAGTGAAACAGGGCTTATCATTCTACACGAAGCACGGCCATTGCCCCCCATGATCGCGCGTGAATTTGACACCTATTCCTTATCAGACACAGGTCACAGTTACGCGACCTAAATCATTGCAGCCTCAACCAATGCCTTGGTGTATTCCGTCGAAGGGTTCGTAAAGATTTGTTCCGCCCCCTCTTTTTCAATGATGTCCCCACGCTTCATCACCATCACGCGGTGGGACATGGCGCGCACAACCTTTAGATCATGACTGATAAAGATATAGGCCAAACCATACCTACGCTGCAAATCGCGCAACAAATCGACAATTTGAACCTGTACCGTCATATCTAAAGCCGAGGTGGGTTCATCCAGAATAACAAGTTTGGGGCGCAGCACCATCGCGCGCGCGATTGCGATGCGCTGCCGCTGACCACCCGAAAATTCGTGTGGATAGCGATGCATCATGGCGGGGTCTAAGCCCACCTCAATCATAATATCACGCACCTTTTTTTCGATTGCAGCATCATCCCCGATGCGATGTACCCTTAAACCCTCTGCAATCACCTGCGCACAGGTCATACGAGGAGACAGCGAGCCATAGGGGTCCTGAAAAACAATCTGCATATCTTGGCGTAAATTCCGCAATTCGCGCTTCGAAAGTTGGGCCAACACGCGCCCATCGAATTCGGCCTGACCCTCAAACGAAATCAAACGCATCAGTGCCATCGCAATCGTCGATTTTCCCGAACCGCTTTCACCAACAATCCCAAGGGTTTCGCCCGCGCGTAATTCAAAGCTTGCCTCGTTCACGGCCTTCACATGGCCGACAGTGCGGCGCAACAATCCCCGCTGAATTGGAAACCAAATACGCATTTTATCAGCCCGCGCGACGACAGGTGCATCTGCATCAATTTCATCAGGTGCCCCAATGGCATGTGCGGACAATAGTTTTTGCGTATAAGGGTGTTGTGGCGACGTGAACACCTTTTCAACGGTGTCATGTTCCACAATATCCCCATCTTTCATCACATAAACACGATCTGCGATTTTGCGCACCACCGCCAAATCATGGGTGATGAACAACATGGCCATGTTTTCTTTTTCTTTCAGGTCATTCAGCAAATCCAATATTTGCGCCTGAATTGTTACATCTAGGGCCGTTGTCGGTTCATCCGCGATCAGCAGTTTTGGACCATTTGCCAATGCCATCGCGATCATCACACGCTGTCGTTGTCCACCAGAGAGTTGGTGTGGATAATCAGACAGCCGTGTTTCTGCGTCCTGAATTCCGACACGTTCCAGCAATTGCAAAATCCGCGCACGCGCAGCGGTACCTGTGACTCCTTGATGAAGTTCCAATGATTCGCGTAACTGCTTTTCAATTGTGTGTAGCGGGTTAAGCGAGGTCATCGGTTCCTGGAAGATGAAGCTAACCTCATTACCCCGCAACTGGCGCAAGGCCCCTTCATCGTGATCCGAGATATCCTGACCGTTGTAGTGTGTCTTACCAGAAATCTGTGCGTTGCGCCCCAACAGTTTCATTGAACTTAACGCCGTTACAGATTTTCCAGAGCCGCTTTCCCCAACCAAAGCGACAACCTCACCTGGGTTGATATGATAACTGACACCATTCACAACGGTCAGTGAACGACCTTCTTGGGTAAAGGCGATGTTAAGGTTTTCAACAGAAAGAACAGGCGTCATTTGAATGTCTTTCTTGGATCAAAGGCATCACGCACGCCTTCAAAAATAAAGACCAACAAGGCAAGCATGATTGCAAAGGTAAAGAAGGCAGTGAACCCCAACCACGGTGCCTGTAAGTTTTGTTTGGCTTGCAATGTTAATTCACCTAGTGACGGCGCAGTTGTTGGCAGGCCAAAGCCCAAGAAATCCAAACTTGCCAAACCTGCAATGGTTCCAGTCACAATAAACGGTAGCATCGTCAACGTTGCAACCATGGCATTCGGCAGCATATGACGGAACATAATTGTCCAATCGCTGACCCCCAATGCACGGGCAGCGCGGACGTATTCCAAATTACGGGCCCGCAAAAATTCCGCACGCACCACCCCAACAAGGCCCGTCCAACCAAATAGGATCATTAAAAAGACCAACAGCCAGAAACTTCGCCCCAAGATCGCAAACATAATGATGATCACGTATAGGGATGGAACAGCGGCCCAAATTTCGATCACACGCTGTAGGATCAAATCAGTAAAACCACCAAAAAATCCCTGAATGGCCCCCATGATGATTCCAATGATACTGGATAAAGTCGTGACCAAAATTGTGAACAATATGGATAAACGGAACCCATAAATCACACGCGCCAAAACGTCCCGCTTGGTGTCATCTGTCCCCAACAAATTTTGTGAATTTGGGGGCAGCGGCGCGGCACCGGGGCGATCAACAGGCGTGTTGTAGGAATATGGGATCAACGGCCACATTAACCAACCCTGTTCAAAATCAGCCCCTGAATAAGAACCTGCGGAAATTTCGTCCATAATTTCATACGGGATATCGAAACAATCGATTGCGCCGCCCGATTTGATCAAACACTGAACCTCGGGGTCGCGATAAACCGCCTCTGTTTTGAAATCTCCGCCAAAGCGTGTTTCGGGATAGAAATTGAAGATCGGCGTAAAATACTCACCCCGATACTTCACCAAAAGGGTTTATCATTGGCAATAAATTCTGCGCAAAGGGAAATCGCGAACAGAACACCGAAAATAATCAATGACCAAAATGCGCGTCCATTGGCGCGGAAATTTTTCCAGCGGCGTTGGTTAAGTGGCGCTAGTTTCATCATCCCTCACGCCCTTCAAAATCGATACGTGGGTCCACAAAGACGTACATCAAATCCGATAGTATCCCGATCACAAGGCCCATAAGCCCAAAGATGAACAATGTGCCAAAAATTACGGGGTAATCGCGGGCGACAGCCGCCTCAAATCCAAGACGCCCTAAACCATCCAGAGAAAAGATGGTTTCAATGATCAAACTCGCCCCAAAGAACACGCCAACAAAAACCGCTGGGAACCCAGCAATCACAATCAACATCGCATTTCGGAAAATATGGCCATATAGCACCCGCGATTCACTCAACCCCTTGGCCTTAGCGGTCATCACATATTGCCTTTGAATTTCGTCCAAAAAGCTGTTTTTCGTCAAAAGCGTAAGCGTTGCAAACCCAGATATCGTCGAGGCAATAACGGGCAATGCGATATGCCAGAAGTAATCCGCAATTTTACCCAACAGTGACAATTCAGCAAAGTTATCCGAATATAGCCCCCGAAGCGGAAAGATTTGATAGTACGATCCACCCGCGAATAAGACCAGCAGGATGATTGCGAACAAGAACCCTGGGATGGCATAGGCCATAATGATGATACCACTGGTCCATGTATCGAACCGCGTTCCATCATATACGGCCTTACGTATACCCAACGGGATCGACACCAGGTATGCAATCAGCGTCGACCACAGCCCCAATGAAATGGAAACGGGCATTTTTTCCAAAACCAAGTCAATCACGCTGATCGAACGGAAATAGCTCTCTCCAAAATCAAGCCGAATGTAGTTCCACATCATATCGAGAAACCGTTCAAGCGGTGGCTTATCGAAACCAAACTCTTTCTCAAGTTCCGCTATGAACTCAGGTGGAAGCCCACGCGCACCCACATAATCCGTGTTCCCCGAACTATTGGCAGCGGTTTCAGAACCGCCGCCTGATATTGCTTCGAACACATCCCCTTCACCCTCTAAATTGGCGAGGATCTGTTCAATCGGCCCACCGGGGACGAATTGAACCAAGGCAAAGTTGATTACCATGATCCCCAGAAGCGTAGGAATAACCAGCAAAAGCCGGCGAAGGATGTAGGCGCCCATGGCTTACCTCAATACGCCTTTGGCCTTAAGATCGGCGGCTTTTTCGGCGTTGTACCACCAGAAATCAAGATTACCCAATGCGAATGGCGGCAATGTTTCTGGGTGTTCATACATGTCCCAATAGGCCACGCGATAGGCATCATTGAACCACTGTGGCACCCAGAAATAATAGGCCCGCAATGTGCGATCCAGCGCTTTGACCGAGGTTGCCAACTCTGCCTTGTTCTGGGCGTTCATCACATGCTCGATCAGAGTATCAACCGCCTCTGACTTAAGCCCCATCGAGTTAAAAACAGACTGATCTGCGGTTTCCGATCCAAAATATTGCTTCAATCCTGATGAGGGTTCCAGCGACATTGGGAACTGATCTACCATCATATCAAAGTCATAATTACGTGACCGATCGGTCATCTGCGCAGGGTCGATGCGTGAATATATTGCATCTATTCCTGCCGCTTTAAGATTATCGATGAATGGCAGGTGTACGCGGTCAAATGTGGGGCTATCTTCGATAATTTCGATTGTCAGCGTTTCACCCGCTGCATTTCGGCGCAATCCATCATCCCCGACAATCCAACCTGCTTCGTCCAACAATGCGCTTGCTTTGCGTAGATTTTTACGATCCAACGTGCGGTTTCCGGAAACAGGTGCCATGACAGCCTCGCCATCAATCACACCGGCGGGCAATAGGTCCGCGATGGGTTCCAACAGAGCAAGTTCCGCATCTGATGGCATGCCTGCGGCGGCCAATTCGGAGTTTTCCCAGAATGAATTAATGCGTGCGTATTGTCCGTAAAATAGCGATTCATTGGACCACTCAAAATTAAACAGCAATCCGACCGCCTGACGTACGCGGATATCATCAAATTTGTCGCGACGCAGGTTCATAACATAGCTTTGGCCAGTCGCCATACCACCATCGGGCAGAAGCGTTTTAATTACGTGACCTTCGTCCAGCGCAGGAAAATCATATGCAGTTGCCCATGATTTTGACGAGTTTTCTTGCCTGAACGTGTAAGCACCTGATTTGAAACCTTCAAACGCTGCGTTGGAATCCGCAAAATACTCAACGCGGATTGTGTCAAAGTTTCCGCGACCTTTGTTGAATGGCAAATCGTTGCCCCAATAATCGGGGTTGCGTTTGTACGTAATGCGTTTGTTGATGTCATAGCTGTCTAACACATATGGACCTGAACCAATTGCAGGCTCCATCCGCGATTCGTCTAGCTTTGCGCCAGTCTTTTCAAACCACGCCTTGCTTTTCACAGGTAGTCCGCCAACGATTGGAATCGCATCACGGCGCGACGCGTCATCAGCAAACGAATATTTGATACGGTGCGGCCCCAAGATTTCCACACCTGTCACGATCTGACCCAGGATTGCACGATAACTGGCCAACCCTTCGTTCAGGAATAATTCATAGGTGAAGGCCACATCGTCTGCTGTCACAGGTGTGCCATCTGAGAACCGTGCCTCTGGGCGCATGTTGAAGATGACCCATGATTGATCCTCTGGGTATTCCAAGGTTTCCGCTAACAAACCATAGCTCGTCCCCACTTCATCAGATGTACCTTCAAGAAGTGATTCGAATGGCGCAGACGCAAGGGCACCAGCGCGCCCTTTCCGTGTATAGGGATTGAAACTATCAAAGGTTCCCATCGTCCAGATAGAAATTTCACCGCCCTTTGGCGCGTCGGGGTTCACATAATCAAGGTGTTTATAATCCGCTGGATATTTCAATTCGCCAAAGAAATTGAAACCATGTGTTTTGGTAATCGCTTCATCCGCGCGCAGGGACATTGCACCAAAAATAACCGCAAGCCCAATGACAGGCCCAACAACAAAATTACGCAGTTTTGATGTGTCGACGGCTTTCGCCTGTACCCTTGATTTTGTCATAGCCTTCCTCCCGTGTTGGACATAAGGCTAGGGCGTTCAGGGGTCAGGTTCAATAGCGATAAGACAATAGTGAACAAAAGAAAAAGCCGCGCAACAAGGCGCGGCTTTGTCATCGGTAGTGATTGACCTTAGTTGATGGTCGCCAAATATGCGATCACGTTTGCGCGGTCTTCGATTTTCTTCAAACCTGCGAAACCCATTTTTGTGCCTGGTGCATATTTTTTGGGGTTTTCAAGGAAACCGTTCAGGTTTTCGGGTGACCAAACGTCGGCAACAGCGCTAAGCGCACCTGAGTATCCGTAACCCGCAACACCATCTACGGCACGTCCGACAACTTGGTACATGTGTGGGCCAGTACCGTTTTCGCCGTCACCTAGTTTGTGGCATGCTTTACACTTGCCAAAAACTTTTTCACCTTTTGCAGCATCCGCCGACGCATAAATCGTTGCGAAATCTACAACTTCTTCCTCCTCAGTTGCTTTTTCTGCAATGGCAACTTCGATTTCGTAGCCGCTTTTTGCATGATCATCGCCATGGCCGTGTCCACCACCTACGTGATACAGTACTTCTGCTGCCCACACGCCAAGAAGGTAAACCAACAATGCGCCACAAAAGCCGCCGATTACTTTGGTAAATGTCATTTGATCCATAGCCACATTCCATCTGCTACTGTTTGCGCGGTATCTATCCGCTTTCCTACTGCTTATGCAAGGTGTACAAATGCATCCAAACGACGCAGTTAGAGAAAAAAATAAGAAAATGACGAAAAAAATTGCATTCCAAGGCGCATTAGGCGCCTACAGCCACGAAGCGTGCAATGCTGCGCGACCAGATTTAGAGCCTTTGGCCTGTAAAACGTTCGATCAAGTAATCGCTGCGGTGAACTCTGGACAAGCCGAATATGCAATGCTTCCCGTCGAAAATTCGACGTACGGGCGCGTGGCAGATATTCACCGATTGCTACCCAAAAGCGGTCTACACATTATCGATGAAACTTTCACACGCGTGCGGATTTCGATGATGGCAAACCAAGGGGTTTCCTTGTCAGACGTAAAAGTTGCGCGTGCGCATCTGGTTCTACTGCCGCAAGCGCAAAAATTCTTGGACGAACACAGCATTCGCGCGGAAACCGCNGTTGATAGTGCAGGTGCGGCAGCAGAGCTGGCCGCCTCTGGCGAAACGGATGTCGCTGTAATGGCAAGCGAAATTGCCGCCGATATTTACGGATTAAACGTCCTTGCCCGCAATATCGAAGATCATGGTCACAACACCACGCGTTTCTTGGTCATGTCGACCGAACTAAATCATGAACGCCGCGCGGATACGATGCTAACCACATTTGTATTTCAAGTGCGCAATATTCCAGCGGCGTTGTATAAGGCGATGGGCGGTTTTGCGACAAATGGTGTCAACATGACAAAACTGGAAAGCTATATGGTTGGTGGTTCATTTACGGCGACCCAGTTTTACGCTGATATTGAGGGGCACCCAGACGATCCAAATGTAAAATTGGCGCTAGAAGAACTCGCCTATTTTACGGATTCGATCAAAATATTAGGCGTATATCCTGCTAGCCCCCTGCGCGGTTAGGCGGCAGGCATTCGCGAAATGAATTCCGCCAATTTACCAACTCGGGATTTGAAGCGCTGATTAAACTTTGAACGGGCGAGCTTCATGGACTGAACCAACAAGTGTGCAGCCAGCGTTTTGAACTCGAGCACGGACACAACTTGTATGCGTGTTTGCACCCGAGACAGTGGAATGACTTCAATTTCAAGTCGTGCATGCAATGCAGGGTTTACCGCATGAAACTTCATGCTGTTTGGTTTATAAAATTCGATCAAGCGAATTTCAACATCGCGCTGACGGCCACGGACCTTAAAGCGGCAATTCCAACCTAGGGTATCTTCCTTCGTTTGGATTGCTTTGCGAAATCTGCGACACGCGAACATTGCGTTTAATTGCAATACGTTCAAATGTTTCGAAATTAGAAAGGCGCGCAAACACCTCAGCGAACGGCAGTTTTAATCTTCTTGCGCTGAAAACTTCATACTCGTCCCGTCTCTCCAACTCTGGATACCCTAGTCCAAGCGATCTGCAAGCCAGTTTTTTATTAAAAAATGCGCAATTGATCCTGGGCGCGCGGGGAAAAGAGTGTCGTTTGTACCCGCAAACACATCCATCATCTCAGATTTTGAAATCCAAAGTGCATCTTCGATTTCGTGCGGGTCGATTGTAATCTGCTTGGATGTTGCATGTCCGTGGCACCCGATCATCAGTGAATTTGGAAATGCCCATGGTTGGCTGGCAAGATACGTCACAGGACCGACTTCCACATTCGTCTCTTCCAAAACTTCGCGGCGAACGGCGGCTTCAATCGTTTCACCTGGTTCTAAAAATCCGGCCAGCAGAGAATACATTTTTTCGGGAAAATTTGGTGAACGCCCAAGCAAAATGTCATCCCCATGGGTGATCAACATGATCACAACCGGATCAGTACGCGGAAAGTGTGATGCTTTACAATCGTTGCAGTTTCGCTGCCACCCCGACTGCGTCATCGCGCTGCGACCGCCACAACGCGAACAGAATTTATGGCTTTGGTGCCATTGAAACAACGCCCTTGCTGTTGCCGCCAATTCACAATCTCGCGCACTTAGAGAATTCATGCATCCACGTAACTCAAGAAACACATGCGATGCTGGTAAATTAGGATGACGCTGTTCGGTCGGATCAAAGAACCCAAGCGATTGCGCCTCTTGATCGGATGGCGGTTCCCAATTGGAAATATCGGTTGCAAAAAGCATCGTTTTAGTGTCACAGCCCAAAAATATTTGCGGCGCGTCGGCGAGGATGGGATGCGTAGATGAAAGCATCGCAAGATAAGGGTTATCTTTATTCACAACCAAAACCTTGCCACGCCAGATGACAATGGATTGTCTTTTTGACATATCCGTTTCTGGCAGATTGCCGCGAAGGTGTGCCGCGCGATCCAATCCAGATCCACCAAATGTGACTGTTTCTGCTAGTTTCATTTTTTTCCTATAAGTCGTCGTCCGAGTAGGCTCGCACGCAGAGCTAGCACAATCAACGCATTTTCGTAGTCTTGCAATTATTTGGCCAAGCCTCTAAGTAGCCCATCGAGAGGTTGGCGCGGGCGAGCGCCTCGCCAACCCGGTCAGGTCCGGAAGGAAGCAGCCGTAACGAGTCCCGCTTGGGTCGTTGTCAGCCTCTCACCTTTGCCCCCGTAATGCCCAATCTTTTTGACGACTGGTTTCAACCGCGCATGGTCGAACGGCGCGCAACCTTTTCATCGCGCTTTCGCCCTCTTCCCCTGCCTCGACCATCAGACGCAAAACTGCCATTCCTGTGCGACCACATCCACCCCGACAATGCATAATCATGC
>BB_Man_B_Liq_inBBDRAFT_1000194_pt1 | contig 11561 bp, 8 predicted proteins | sample BBManParaguerPR_4_FD_10244 | JGI IMG/M metagenome (IMG submission 10244) | reverse complement strand
TCCGTAAGGTTGGCCGTGTTGCCGGCAAGATCTTGAAAATTATCAGGGGTAATCCAGTTAGGGTCAATGTCATTTTGCCCAATAGCCCCCCAACCGATCCGATAATCGGGGGCCAAGTCTCCAGCGGTGTCGGTAGCCCAACCACTCAGGCCCTTACCGGACACCATATTGTAGCGCTGAGGGATGCGCCAGGACCGCATAATGCCTTGCGGAGTGTCGATGGCGGAGTCGCCATTACCTGCCCGAATGGCGGTCATTTGCATCTCTGCCGCCAGCTGCTTCAGAGCAGACTCATAGTCTTGCTTTACATCATCACGGCGACGTACCGTGTCCAGGTAATAACGGGCAATGATGAGAGCTGTGCGCCGGCGGTTGCTAGTGATAAGCACCATTCCGGCTTTACCGCTCTGTTCAATGTAGCTATCAATCAAGCTGTTCGCATCTTGGATAGCCATGCGAAGCTTCGCCACATTTACCGTAGTGGCGGCAGCATCGTCAATGTTTGTAAGCTGAATCGCTTCTTTCAGACCGTAAGCAACAATGAAGTCGTCAGGGCTCGCAGAGCGGGGGTCGGACTTGTGTTCAGTTAGAACTCCGGAACGATTCTGGTAGGGGAAACCATAGCCACCAATCGTTTGACCCAGGTTAGACTGGCTCTTGGACCCATCGGTTTGCTCATCTGGGGCAAGAAGGTTTCGTCCGGGTACTCTGTAAAACGCTCTTACGGCGTTGCGCTTCAGAACAACATCGTTGGCGCTCGGGGGGACTGGCCCCCGTAGGCATTGTTTCAGGTCAAGCGGGGGCTCATAGCTTACGAATACTTGGTCCCAGGGGGAGAGGGAAGAATCCAACTCCAGGGTGATCATGGTGTCCGAGGAGTAGTTCACGCTCGATACACCGTACTGACCGTAGGATACCGTGAAACATCCCACAGGGACCGGAACTGTTGTGGCCAGAGGGGCGTCAAACCACAGAATTACCGAAGACGGAGAGGGGACGGTTACTTCTTTAATTTTCGGCGTCGCCACAAGCAAAACCACAACCTTATGAAGGTTTTACCCGTTTCGGTTTACAGACGATACAAGTAGTCGTCAGGTCTGTTAGTGAGGGGTTGGAATCGCTCTGAAACCCAGAAGGCGTGAGGATCACCGCTTTCCACGGGCACTGGAGTTCCGTCAGGCTTGTACTCTTCTCCCCCGGCTACAACGGCTACGTACCCCTGAGTGTACGGGTAGAGACACTCCATCAGGTAGTTCACTGCTAGCCTGAGGGGAAACTCATCTCGCCAGTTGATACCCCAGTCGGTAATTGTAACCACTTTTCCGGAGATACTGTAATCCAGCTGAGCAACAATATCGCCCCCTCGCTGACTATCCCTAGGGTAAGGAGGATTACTGTAATCAAAAGTCTGAGAAACCCGTGTGTAGGGCTTTCCCGACTGTTTTACCTGCACATAGCGGAACTGGGTTTCAGCGTCCTCCGAATAAAGAAAATCCTGAAAATACCACTCGGGCGATGAGATGCTAGGGCGACGAATGGCCATTAGTAAGCAGCGAGGACCAGGTGTATACCAGATTTAGTGTTAATGGTTCTGGGCCTAAACATTACTCCCCCTACGTAAAACCTGTTTCTCTCGATGGTAAATCTGCCACCCACAGTAAGTCGCCTGATTACATCACAGTTTCTCTCGATGGTAACATTTTTACAGAACGTCTGCTCCCGGGCATTTTGCTTGGTTTGGCTAAGACACGGCCCCTCCCCACAACTTGTCTCATCATCGCACTGGTCAGTGTACTCAAGCTCGTAATCTGTGGGTGTTTCCGGGTACTTAGACTCCTTAGGCTTTTCCTCAGTTGTAGGAGGTGTTGCCGGTGTTGAGGGTGTCGCAGTTGTTGCTGGCATGGTCTTAAAGGCAATAATTAAACGTCGGGGTTGTTCGGGTCCAGAAGGTTGTCAGGATCAAAGTCGACGACGACTTCGGAAGCGATTTCTTCAATCTCTTCAATGGACGGAAGGTTGTTGGGATCCAGAGGGAAGCCCCCATCTATTTCCTCCAAGTCAATATCAAGATCAAAAGCAAGTGCCTCAAGGTCGGCTAGATTTTGAATTTCAGCCCCCTCGACAACCTGCTCAAACTCAGTAGCCTCAAGCTCTTCCTGTGATACCGGAACTTCTTCCTCGTCTGGCTCTTCCGACTTTGGTGGCTCATACCACTTGGCGTCTTCCCCAAATGGGTTTGCCCTGGGTTTGGTTCCGTATTCCGAGTACTTTTGCATCTCTCCACCAGTAGTAGGAAACACAAAGTCCCAGACGGCTTGCTGATCGACAGGAGCTTCTCCGTCTCCATTGCTGTCCACGGGTTGCTTACCGTCATTCTCTCCGGCGTGTCCGTGAGCCATATCGATATGGCGAACCCAGTAATAGCTCCCCTGACGCTTGAGGCACACACAGAGCCAATCTGACTCCATGGGGCCTCCCTCCTCAATCACCGCGCATCCGTGGTTTTCCTCGGTCGCAGGGGGGAGTTTGTCGGCAGGGTAGATAGGGAACCGGGTCATCGAGCTGTTATTTGGCATCGTGACCTTTTCCCTTGCTGAGCTAGCTAAGGTCTCGGGGTCATACAGCACGTCTTGAAGTACAGCGTACTGGAACTGCCCATTCGATACCACAATGTTGACTCGTTTCCCCTCCAGAGTTTCTGGTTGCCTACCCTTGAAGGCGGGAGAAACGTCAATCCAGTGCGATTCATCCGGCTCATCGCCAGTTCTCTTCTCTGAATACTCACCACCACCGGTGGTTTGAGGTACCTCGGGATTGACCGCGTCAAAGACTACTTTGACCCTGCCCCGGTACTCGGGATCTTTGGTTGAAGTGACGGTACCTCTAACAGTACCCATAGGGAGACCAGCGAACCTGGAAGTAACCTCAGCCGCCTGAAAGGCCAGAGCCAGCTGCCTAACAAGAGGGTCTTGTTCAACTCTACTGTATCTCACGTTCAGTGACCCTTAAGCATAGAGAACTTAGGAACGTTTCGCGGCTGCCTGATTCTTTCAGCACGCTTCGGGGGCTTTCCCTTGGCAGGGAGGGGCGCTTCGGCCCCAGCGGCAGGAACGATTTTCGGTTCGGGGACAGGTTCGGGCTCTGGGGCGGGGGTCAAGATAGTTTCTTCCTCGGTAGCCACGGGTTCCAACACTTCCTCCACAACGGGGGCTACTTCCGTAGCCTCTGTGAGGGAGACGTTGCCGTTGTCCTCAGACTCAGGCTTTCTGGATGGTTGATTTCTACGTCGAGAAGTCATACGGGTTGGTCATCTAGAAGTTTTTACCCGGAAGCACGTACCCCGACCGAGCGCTGATTTCAGGATTTCTCCAAGCCACCTCCTGCTGGATGTCGAAGAAGCAATCCTCTGCCGCCGACATATCCGACGCAAAGTAAGCATAGCCCACCTTAAACTGGTTCACATCAACCACGTAGGAAGGGGCTGGGGCTTCACAGGTAGGTGGACACCGGTAGATACTGGAATCCCATACAGGGGGAGCAATCGGCTGCAATGCCCCTTCGGCCACGTCCTCATCGAAGTTTCCGGAAAGTCCCCGACACTCAAAACCAACCGTGTAGGTTCCCTCCCACTCACCGTAACCTTCGCCCGGGGGAGACACGGTGTCGGCAATCCGCTCGTGGAGGGGCTGATACTCGGTCAACGTGCCTGGATTAAAGTCATCTCCCACCCGAGGGGGAGTAGGATAAACGGCCGAGTTAGAGTAGTCGCTGGCATCTTGTTGACTGTAGTAAGTTCCTACACTGGAGAAGATGTATGGCTCATCGTAGATTACACCGTCGTACGGAACTGTTGGGGGATAGAGGGTAAGTTCGCAATACAGCTTAGGGGGGCGAGCACTCGGGGGGCAATCCAGTCTCTCCGCTTCAACCGTCGTACCATAGTAGGTGAAGTCCTGGGCAATCATTTCCGTCTTCGCCCATTTTTCGCCATTTCTTTCGTACGAGGGAGGGAGTCGGAAGAGCAGACGACTCCAATTACCCGCAGGACCCGAGTTCTGATCCGCGATCAGCGCATTGGGGTACATGCCCCTGTCTAACTGTCCAAGGTAATCAACCGCTTGCAGGAAAGCTGGTCTCCAGATTCGAAGGGGTGTCTCGCAATCTAGTACATTTGGGCTCATGTAGTACCTTAGGCCACTAAAAATGTAGCTAGAAATGTCTGCCCGGTAAGCGGAGGTAAGCGCATCAGCCACCAGAACCACGGGGAATTCGGTTTTTCCTTTTAGGGTGTAGGGCGTATAGGAGAAATTAAACACACCTGCCGAGGTGTCAACGTTAAACTTGAAGGTGTAGTCTTCTGTATCGACTTTATCACCCGGCTGGATCAGCTTCCCGTCCAAGTAAATACCCACGGCATCAAAGGAGACAACACCGGGGTCAGTACCTAAGGGAGGAAAGTAGTTAATGGCCACCCAGGCATTACCAACCCAGGTAGCCGCCATACGGGTGGTCGGGTCAGGATTAGCAAAATCCCACCACATTTCACCCTGTTCCGGATCCCCAGTTCCGTCATAGAGCCTTGTGTTGCCAATAAAGCGCAGCACAGAGCTTGGCGAGAGCAACCAACTTTCTGCGTTGTACTCTTTTGTTAAGAGCACTGCGTACGACTGAAGGAGGGTAAGCTCATACTCCAGGTTAATTACATTGTAAACCCCTGGCTCCTCTGGTTTTAGACCCTCGGAGTCAAGAAGACGAACTTCCGTACCAATGGGCAAATAGGGAGCATTCGCGGCAAACTCTGCCACGTTAGCAAAACCAAACTGATAAACCTCGTACAGGATACCCTCCTTCTGGTTGTATAGAATCACCTCACCTGATCCGGGCAACGGCGCCGTTATTCCTTGAATCCAGTAAGTACCTCCGTCCGCTTGGAGGCCGGTAACATCCAGGATTCTGATAGTTCCGCCCAAGGCAATGTTCGGTGCGTCAGCCTCGAACTCAGCCACGGTACTGTATGTGTAAGTGGCCCTGGGAATCGGCTCAGGGTTTTGCCTGTAATCTACCTCCAACCACGCGCCGCAGCTAACAACCGAGGGCGGGTTTACAGAGAAGGCCCCAGTGGCAGGGTTCCACCACGCTGACCAGTCCCCGAGGTAATCAGGTTCTTCCAACCTTTGGGAAGTCTTTTGGTAATACGCTAGATTCAGAAGTGTATTAAACTCTATGCTCTTCTCGATGGGGTCCAGGTGAAGGGAGTTTGCCTCGTCAAAACCATTGATGCTCAGAGCATCAAAACACAAATTGAACGGCAATACGCCTCCCTTGTTGCCCCAGGCCCCCGTGAAATTTGACAGCACATCATAGTTATTCCAATCTGAGGGATCTACCCAGTTATACAGCGTCACCTCGCAGACAACATCGGTCTGTGCGCTCCGATCGGAGTAAGGCCACACCAGGTACCCGGTGAATCCAGACCTACCCCCCGCAACATCATTCGGCAAATCAATGTACCATCGGAGTTCGACGGGGTCGTACTTGGTTTCAACGAACGGCTCGTAAGGGGAGTTAGAGATTGAAAAATAAACCGGCTGGTCGAAAAAGTACCGAGATCCGGGGATAAGGATGTTGAATTTGTAAGGGATTGTATGCTGCCTATCCCAGTAAGGGTACAGAACCAAGCTGCCATTCTCGGCTGCGCACGAGAAGGCCGTATCGGCGGCTACCCCTGGCTCAGGGCGAACAAATGGTGCCGGCCTATTATCTAGGCTATCTACTTTGAGTTGAGCGTTTGCCTGGAAACCGTCATAGAAGTCAGGATCAACGTCGGAGAGGTAGAGAATCAGGGTATCCTCTCGCTCTTCTATTTGACCAATTGTTGCCGTCTTTTCGCCCAAGTAGCAAGTCTGCCCTTCCTTCAACCCCTCTACGAATTTTACGATTACGTAGTCACCGGTATTACTCGCACCTAGAACCCGGGGGAGAGTGAAACTGTTAAATACCCCGTAGCTTCCCGCAAGTAGCTGACGCTTCTCGCTTACTGTACGAGCCAGGTTCTTCCAGTAGTTGTCCCCACTCCACCCTAAGAGTTGAGCAACCCAGTCAAGTTGACCGTTTACACGATTTTTAACCTCCGTTACAGCGCTAGACTGCTCACTGGAAAGGTAAGGATCGAGCTGAGACCGAAGCTCAAACTCCTCGATGTTGAAAGTAGGGGTTTCAAAAGTCATTTAGGTCACCTGTATTCCGTATTTCGTGAGAGTGTCGTATTCAAAAGTCATACAGCTTGGGGCAGACATCCAGAGGTTCGCGTAATCAGACACTTGCTCATACAGGTTGATTAAGTTGTCGTCCCAGGGTTTGGTCAACCAGTTTGCCACAGGTGTGTAATCTCGGTTGATTATGTTACGTTCATCCAGTATGTCAATTACTTGGAAGGAAGAATTGATGTCAACCGTTGCCAAATGGCAGTAAGTTTTTTCTGGGGGAACCGTATTCTCGGGGTAGATTACTAAGGATGTATTGATGGTTGGTGCAGCGGGTTTCTTAGTTAGAGTTATGACCCCGGAAACTTCGATGCTCTCTACTGAAATTAGGAGGTAGGGTGAGCCATCCTCCTGTGTCCAGGATACTTGCCAGGAGTCTTGAAAAGTGGGAGCATCCACTTCAAACAGGAAGTAGTTCTGCCCCCCGTTCAGCGTAAGCTTTGCCGAATCCGCAGGTATCCACTGCGAGCCCACTCCGTAAGACAGTGTAGCCTCCACAGTAGCCGGAACCACGGTATTGGGGGGCAGATTGACTCGAACGGTTGTTAGGGCGTTGGGTTTCTCTGACTGCCACCGCAAGTATGACTCCGCAGGCTGAGCATAATCCGGAAGCAGAGTATCAAAATTCTTCCAGAATAGGTCAGTCTCCGGCACGAAGGCGTTGCCCGGGGGGAACCTCCACCCAAAGTTAGCATCTGTGCTGGCGGTCAAGGTCAAGGGGACCCCATCCAGGGAGTAATCTGAGACCGAGTACTGAAAGTCTCTCGGAGAATCATCGTACACCAACTCATAGCCCAGAAAGTATTTACCGCTCCCTAAGTCAATATCCTGTATGTTCAGGATGACGGGATCCATCTCGGACTTACCTTTCTCCCAAACAATGGTGCCACTCTTTATGATTAGGCTTTCCTGGTTGCTGGAGCTAACAACTTCCAGAGAAGTTGGTCCGAACATACCTTCGCCCGGAGGAAGGTAGACATACCCTATTTCACCGTCAGCAAAAAAGTCAACCTGGTATGTTTGGCAAGAGGAAGGCAAGCGCCGATAGATGGGTCTTCCTCCTGGCACCCACTCGGTAGGTCTTGATTCTAGGTTCTTTACCTTGGTGTACTGAGGTGAGTATAGAGTTCCGGAGTCGAGAACTCCCTGGGAGGATTTAATGTCAGCGACTCCCCCATTCAACGGAGTAATCATAGATTAAGGGTTCCTCCGTCATAGTTAGGGGGAGAGTATTCGTAGGTTGTGCCCGTGAACCAAGAAAGTTGCGGCACTTCGTTAAACGATGTTGTATTCTCCCACACGAATTTGCTACGGGGGAAAGCGTTAGTGAGCTGACCCGTACTCTTAGTGATGAGAGTAATATCGGCAACCCCGAGCTTGGTGGCAGAGGTTACACGGCCTAGTTGAGGGAGAATGTCTTCATCGCACGTATATTCACGCACATAACGAAGCAGGTTACCCGCGTATTCCTGAATTCGCGAGGTGTTTACCACCTGGGTCCCGGTCCAGTCCACAACAGTAAGGGAGGGAGTAAAAGCCCGCATAACCCGGTACATATTCCTACCGTTAATCTCCAACACAGTATCCTCAGCGTACTGAGCATAGTTGGGATTAAAGAAAGGTACGTACGCTTGTGCGTAGTACTGGGAGGGTACAGACTTGGATGTTTCCACGAAAGTCCCGTTTTCCAGGTAAATGGAGAACTCGAACAAAGGTGTAACGTTTGTGGTAGCTGTGTAGGAGACCACCGTGGTGTTTTGTCGGAAGAAGGTCCTATCGCCCCTGAAGAAGGTGAACATTCTAACTGGCGTTTTAACCGTACCTTGGTTAATCTCCAGGGCTAAGCGATCTTTCTCCGAGGGACTTGTGGCCAACTCAATGACTAATTTCTGGTCAATGAGGTCCTGAAGAATAGTGCTGGTAGGGGTGAAGTAGGTAGCCGCGATAACGTAGGTAGGATCCTCTTCCGTATTTTCCCTGTACTCCAGGTATTGACCCACAGGGAAGCGAGGCTTGTAGAGCACGATAGGCAGCCCATCATCGGACACCTGAACGTCGATCTCCTTGATGATTCCCTCCTCCACGAGCTGATCAAAGTACTCGCTTACGGTTTTGTTATTCAAGGTGTAAGTGAAGTCTTTCTCCACGTAAGCATACTTTACGATGGCACCTTTGCTGATGTCCACATAGTAATAGTACGGGTCAACCACGGGGTTAGGGCCCGAGCCAACTTGGAGAGTCTGAACCCAAGTACCAGCGGTGTAAGAGGTTTGGGGGGTTAAAGGCTGAGGGGTGATCGGGGCAGAGTCAATTAGCCCGGCCGTGGAAGCCCCGGTTAGATCGTTGGTTGATTCCCGGAGAACAAAGTTCTGATTCACAACCCAGACCAGTGCTCCCGGTCTCTTGTTGAGGGCCACTGAGGGGTACTCCTCGGGAATAAACTCGTCGGCCTCGTAATCATACTCAACGAGGTCCGGGTTATAGACTTCCCCGATGGTTTCTACAAAGGTATCTCCAACGATCCAGTCCCGATAGACTTTAGCCGCCGAGATCTGACCAAGGGTGTAAGCGCGAGTAATTTCGCTAGGGGTCGTCAGAGAAACGTTTTGAAGAACTACGTGAAGCTCATCATCACCATCGTATTCCGCGCTCCAGAAAACCACGTCTCCCTGGTAAAACTGACCGGGAGACAGAAGTTTAATCTGAGTGAGTCGAAGATTCTCGTAAATTGGTTGATCTTTCTTGTCCGAGGATGTTGGAGTGAAGGATGCCAGAACGGGAAAGAACTGAGGGAGCGGAACGGTGGTGCTCACCAGATCGTCTTTATTTAGCAGGAACTCCTTAGGCTCAAACTGGTAAACCTGGGTGTACGTTGCCCCACGAGGCGCAAGTTGCGGAGGAGTGTTGTACGCAACAGCGTTTTCAACAATCGGATCATTGAATCGGATAGACTCTGGGAAAGTTGAATAGAAGGCTGCGTTTACATCGCCTACCGAAGGGTTGAGGGAGGCAGGGAATACGGTTCCGGGTTGGAGGACCTGGTAGAGGCGATCCCGGAAATCCAACGAGCTATTTCGCAGGTTCTCCCCAAACGTACCGTTAGCATTTACGGTTAGGGTGATGTTGTACTGAACTTGACTAACCGTGGTCGGGTAGAGGTGTCCTTGTCCCTGTACAGGCACAGAGAAGTTCACAACATTTTGCCCACGTCTTAGCTGCTCGGTTGTAAGTTCTACTCCCCCCGGTCCCAGGACGAAAAAGGCAACTTGACCGTTGGGCAAGATGTAGTCGGTAAGGTAGTTATAGTCTACGTCTGTCGCTCGGTTGGGTTGAACGGAGGTCTGTGTACCTACCCCGTATAGGTCTACGAATAGATCCTTCCAGTCCTGGGCGCTAACTGGATTGCGACGCCGAATCAGGGTGAAAAATCTTTCCTGAACCTCGTCAAAAGTTTCCACATCGCTACCGCCAACCGCAGGTCTCGGGTTGGTGGCGGCATTGATCCTTACGTTAACTGCGGAAATTCCGGTTATGGAGTTTTGCGGTACGTTGTACAGAGAACCCACGTACTGGGAGACAACATTTAAGAAAGCTGTTGTCTCGCCGGCAGGAATAATCGCGTCGGATTCGGTTACAAAGGTGTAGGACTGACCGTTTGTCTTGTTAGGATCGGTTGTAAATGCAGTTCCGGCAGGAATAGTGGTAGCCAGATCGTTAGCCGGGACTTCAATGAAAACACGGGCAATAGCCGGACTACCCAGGCGACGCATAGCGCCAAGAAAAGGTCCGATCCACTCCAGGAGAATTTTTTGAGGAAGTTTATTTGCCCAGTAGAGAAACTCTCCCTGAGCAAATGCCTGCCCCTCCAGCAGAGCTGCTAGGGGGTTGCCGGCACTAAAATCGTTAAGTGTTTGACCCGAGGCATTGTAAACAACCTGGGAGGCATCCTGAACTAACTGAGCCTCATTTCTAGGGTCAATTGATACGGAAGGTAGGGGAGAGTATCTAGGCACGATAAGACCTCATCACAGCGGGCATACCTGGTCGGAGCCACCTGTCACAGAGTAGTTGTAGCAGCCAGGGTCGGTAGTCGAGTAGTAGACACCGTCATCTACGTATAGGAGGGCCTGGATGCGGTCAAGCTGTTCTTGCAGAATCTCTTTGGTAACAAGATCCGCATCGTCCATTGCCTGAAGCTTCTGAGGCAAAGTGGGAGTAGGGATCCCAGCAGCGTACTGATACTTCTCGTTGGTGGTATAGCTCTTCGGCGCCGTATAGATGTCGTTAGCAGGGTTGTCGACCAGGGTGGGGTCATAACCGAAGTTCCAGTACCCCGTCACAACCTTGCCGCCACTGATGGGCTTACCGGAAACATACAAACCGGTGGCGCTCATTGTAGGTTGATTGGTACCCAGGGTAATGTACCTTGAGTCGATTCCGTCTGGGCCGGCGGTAATTAGAGAGCTTAATCCCAGGGGGTCATAGTGCCAGTCAAGGTCCTGCCCGTCGAAGTAGATTTGCTGAGCTCCGTTTAACCATTGGCTAGTAACAATAACGCCTGAACTAAAGGTCGTTTTACTCATGCCGCGACTTAAATACTGTTATTAGGCTTTTACCCTACTTGCCAATGAAAAACCCCGGCCGAAGCCGGGGCGCGAGTTTGAACCGAATCAGGTTCTTTCCCAGTAGTTAACCGTCAGTTCTACCTCGATCTCCTGAACGTCGCCGCTCTCGCGATCCACGTCAGCAGTGGTGATAGAAACAAACTGGCACTCATACAGAACGTATTGTCCGCCGGTAGGTGCTGAACCAGCACCGATACAATCCCGGGGAGTCACGGTCACTGTGATCGGATTACAGTTGTAAGTCAGCCAGAATTGCTCAAGCTGCTTAAAGATAATCGGATCGTAAGGGGCAGTGATGGTTACGTTGTCTGCGGTCCGGGGACCAACAACGTGATAGAGGCGGTTGCCTGTACCATTAGCGTAGGTGCTGCTGTCTGAGGAATCATTGACCCCACTGAATTTTGTAAAGACCGATGTGAAGGTCGGTCCACCTAGCGCAGAGAAGGAAACTTCGTACTGCGCCTTAGTGATTGGTCTTAGAATAGCCATGGTGATTACCTCCTTGAGTTCCTATTCCTAATCAGGACAGGATGTCGGTAACCATAGCTCCCGAACCGATCAGACCGGTGGAGCCCAGGCCCACCAGGTTAACAACACGCTCAACGGTGATTTCAGCACGAACCACACGACGCTCACGGATGTAGTACTCAGGACGCACGGCAGGGGTGCCGGT
>BB_Man_B_Liq_inBBDRAFT_1000191_pt1 | contig 11612 bp, 12 predicted proteins | sample BBManParaguerPR_4_FD_10244 | JGI IMG/M metagenome (IMG submission 10244) | reverse complement strand
CACAAACCTCGTTGGTTTATGTGTAATAGTAATCAGTTTTAACTCATACTCATTTGATGATGAACTCACAGTTTACAGCTCAAGAAAGGCTCATCTAATTGAGCCCCTTCTAGATGCCTTTACAAAAGATACGGGAATTAAAACTAAGCTTTTGACGGGCAAAGGTAATGCATTGATCGAAAGGATCAAGCTCGAAGGAGAGAGTACTCATGCTGATATCTTCATGACGGTTGATGCGGGTAATCTCTGGTATGCAGGTTCTCAAGATATTCTTCAACCTATGAAATCAGAAACTGTTATTAGTAATATTCCTAATCATTTAAGAGATCCTGGGAACTTATGGACTGGCTTGTCTGTGAGAGCAAGAACCATTGTATATTCAACAGACAGAGTTAACGCTGATGAGTTATCAACCTATGAAGATTTGGCCTCAAAAAAATGGAAAGGAAGACTTTGTTTAAGAACTAGTAAAAAAATATACAACAAATCGCTAGTTGCATCTCTCATTCATCATTTAGGTGAAGAGGACGCAGGAAAGGTGGTTGAGGGCTGGGTCAATAACCTAGCAACTTCTCCTCACTCTAAAGACTCTAAAGTGATGGAAGCGATTATGGCAGGTCAATGTGATGTGGGTATTGTTAATACCTACTACTATGTAAACCTAATGAAAAAAACGCCTAATGCTCAACTTAAACTCTTCTGGCCCAATCAAAAAACGACAGGTGTTCATGTCAATGTCTCGGGAGCCGGAATTGTGAAACATTCAAAACATATCAAAGAATCTCAGCAACTGATTGATTATCTGACGGGAATTAAAGCGCAGCAGATTTATATGTCATTGAATGGCGAGTATCCAGCAAATCCTAAAGTTAAATCTGTAAGTCTTGATAGAGACTTAGGAACTTTTAATCAAGATAAAATGAACTTATCGCAAACTGGAGTTCTTCAGTCAGAAGCGGTTAAGTTAATGCAAAGAAAGAAATACAAATAGGTCTTAATTCTAAAACAGGAAAGCAAGTTGAAATGTAACAATCCAAAATACTACATTCCAACTTTAGCAACTTTAATTGCCTTTCCTGTTTTGGTTGTATTGCTCTCTTGGCTGACACCTGATGTTGAAACTTGGCAGCATTTCTCTGAATACCTGCTAGGCGATCTTATCAAATCAACCATTATCTTGGTTATCGGAGTGGCTCTGGGTGTCATGATATTAGGGACACTTTTGGCATATCTCGTGGTGATGGTAGATTTTCCTGGAAGACAATGGATGGAGTGGGCATTATTTCTGCCATTTGGAATTCCTGCCTATGTGCTAGCTTTTGTCTACTTAGGTGTATTTGATTATTCAGGTTATGTCCAAACTTTTCTCAGGGATTATTTAGGCTTTCCAGGCTTTGATATTCGATCCGGTTCATGGGCGACCATATTGACTTTTATTTTAGTTTTTTATCCTTATGTCTACATGATGACAAGGGCATCATTTATGAGGCAGAAAATCAGCATGATAGAGGCCGGAAAATTATTGGGAGCTGGACCTATAAAGGTTTTTTTCAAGATATCACTACCCATTGCAAGACCTGCTGTCGCTGCCGGCGTATTAGTAACTATTATGGAGACGTTGGCTGATTATGGCGTGGTGGGATTATTCAATTACAATACCTTTACCACCGCAATTTATTCTGCTTGGATAGATTTTAGGTCTGTCGAGGTTGCAGCTCAATTAGCCTCAATTCTCGTTATAAGTGCATTTTTCTTAATTTACTTTGAAAAAAAGGCACGCGGCAAAGCAAAATATTATTCATCCGATATTTATCAAGAAAGACCATATAAAGCTAGTGGATTATTGGGAGGATTGATAAGTTTCTTTGTATTGGGAGTTTTCTTATTAGCTTTTGCAATGCCTATGCTTCAGTTAGTTATTTGGGGACATGAAATGATCCTAGAAGAGTGGAATTCAAATTATCTAGATTTAATCCAATCAACACTAACGCTGACTAGTTTAGCGATTATTATTGTGATTTTTATCTCGACCCTTCTTGCACTCCCAAACGATTGTAAAAACTCCTTTGTTTCAAGAAATTTATTACGAGTTTCCACTTTAGGATATGCATTGCCGGGCTCAGTCATGGCAGTCGGTTTATTGTATGGGGTTAACGAAATATCTTCATTTGCACAAATATTTGGATTACCGTCTATAAATTATTTAATTTTTGGATCAATTACATTGTTAGTATTTGCATACGTATCACGTTTTCTAGCTGTTGGTTTCAATTCTATCGATGCATCAGTCCAACAAATAAAACCTGTCTTAATTGATAATGCAAGACTGCTCGGCGCCAAGAGAGGAAAAATTATTTGGAAGGTCTATCTCCCGATGATGCTTCCAGGAATTTTGGCTGCATCGCTTTTAGTGGGTGTAGATGTCATGAAAGAACTTCCAGCGACTTATTTACTTCGACCGTTTGGATGGGACACCCTAGCAATTAAGGTTTATGAATTAAGCTCAGAGGGGCTATATGAGAGAGCAGCCGTGCCTGCTCTTATTATGGTCGCGATAGGAGCATTTATGATGCTAATATTTAGATCAATCGATAAAAAAATTACTTTATAAAACATCCCAAGTAAAATATCCCCAATTAATAAGGGATATCAATGAATAAGTTTATTAACAGCATTAATGGAGTGACCTCCTCATCTGTAGTAGCAAATTTCAAGAAAAATAATGTTTTGGATTTTTCTTTAATTGCTTTTGATGAAGGGACAACCACAGCTGCTGTTTTTACTCAGAATGTTTTTTGTGCGGCACCTGTTATCGTCGCTAAAAATCACCTAAAGAATGATATCAAGGCTTTTATTATCAACACTGGCAATGCCAATGCAGGCACGGGAGAGATAGGTTTAAAAAATGCAATAGACTCTTGTTCTATGGCTGCAAAGAGTTTAGGAATAAAAGCTGAAGAAGTGATGCCTTTTTCCACTGGTGTGATTGGACAGCAACTCTCGATGGAAAAATTTGAAAAAGGAATTAGCGACGCCTCTAAAAATTTGAATGAGAATTTGAGTGATTTAGGGCAAGCAATTTTGACGACTGATTTGGTCGAGAAGAAATTTTCAACTTCTTTTGACTTTCATGGAAAAACAGTCAGTATCACTGGTTTTGCCAAAGGTTCTGGAATGATTCGACCCAATATGGCAACTATGTTGAGCTTTATATTTACAGATATAGAGGCCAGTCAAGAAGACCTGCAAACTTGCCTCCTTCATTCGGTTGAAAAATCATTTAATCGTATTACAGTCGATGGAGATACTTCAACAAATGATGCTTGCACGCTGAGTGCAACTGGAAAAAGCGGGGTCAATATCACAGACTGCCTAGAAGAATTTCAAGAGGCTATGGATCAGGTTTGCTTATCGCTTGCGCAAATGATTATCAAGGATGGAGAGGGTGCTACTAAATTTATAGAGGTCAAGGTTAAAGGAGGTGAGACTTCCCAAGATTGTCTTGAGGTTGCTTATAGTGTCGCTCACTCACCGCTTGTTAAAACTGCTATCTTTGCATCCGATGCTAATTGGGGAAGGATCCTCGCTGCAGTGGGTCGATCTAATATCAAGAACTTGAAAATTAGCGACGTAAATATTTCTTTGAATGATACTGCTTTAATCACTCATGGTGAGCCAGATAAAAACTACACCGAGGAGAAGGGGAGTTATGAAATGAGTAAAGATACGATCGTGTTATCGATAGACATTGGTTCCACAAATCTTCAAGAGACTGTTTGGACGTGTGATTTTTCTTATGATTACGTCAAAATTAATGCTGAATATCGCACATGAGTATTTGTAGACTTCTTATATCCTGTCCTGATGCGCACGGATTAGTTGCCAAGGTCAGTCAATTTATTTTTGAACAAGGTGGAAATATCAAAGAGGCACATCATCATTTAGATGACGACAATAAATTATTTTTTATGCGAATTGAAATAGATTCCATGACTTTGAATTGTTCTATTGATGAATTCAAAAAAAATTTTGAAAAGGTAGCAAAAACTTATCAAATGTCATGGCGTTTAAGTGATGCGTCATATCAAAAAAGAATCCTCATTATGGGTTCAAAAGCGACCCATTGTGTTGCAGATCTTATGCATAGAGATCACGAAAAGGAATTAGACGGAAAAATTATTGGGGTGTTATCAAATCACAATCATTTATCAAAGATCGCAAAGTGGTATGAGGTACCTTCAGTTCATATTCCTGTAAACCAGGAAACCAAAGATGATGACTTGGCTAAAATTTCTAATGAGATTGAGAAATTTAATCCGGATGTGATTGTTCTTGCCAGGTATATGCAGATTATTCCTGAAGAGCTATGTGATAAATATCGAGAAAAAATTATCAATATTCATCATTCATTTCTACCGTCATTTATCGGAGCTGACCCTTATCAAAAAGCATCGGATAGGGGAGTTAAACTAATTGGTGCAACTTGCCATTATGTAACCTCTAATCTTGATGAAGGACCTATCATTGAGCAAGATGTCATTCGTGTAGATCATGCAGATAGTCGCGAGGATATGAAAAAAATGGGGCAAGATGTTGAAAAAATTACCCTCGCTAAGGGCTTGCAGTATCATCTCCAAGATCGTGTGATTGTCTTTAATAATAAAACAATCGTATTTAATTAATTCATTCAATATCTTTATAAGTATTCCATCATAAAGTGATACACAGAATAACTTTCTTAAGTTGTGTAGAATCACTTCAGTTATTAAAAAGTTGAATTTTTTTGAAGTTTTTTTCCATCACTCTTTCGGTATTTTTTCTATTCACTAGCATCAATACCTCTGCTAATTTTGAACCCACAAAAAACTACTATCATCCGATTCTAAAAATCACTTCTTCAACCGATTGGTCAAATAAAGATATTACTCAAAATAAACAGATGGCTAAGAAAGGTAAAAAAGATTCTTATGCGGCTTATGGGTGTCAGTTATTCGATCTAGGTAGTTATTCAGACGCATATGAATGGCTCAATAAAGCTATGATTTATGCAAATAGTTCAGAGTCCAAGAATTCAATCAATAAATACTCTTCCAATTATTTAGCAGTTACATCAAGACTGGCAAAAATTTATGCATACGGGGTTGGAGCAGATAAAAATCTTATTAAGTCTAAAAAAATTATTAAGGAGATCTTGCCAATTGTTTACGCAAAACTTAAAAATACAGACTACTTAATGCTCAGAGCCAAAAGAGATCAAAACTATAGACAATATAATTATTTCCTAAAGATTATGGCAGAGTACAGAATGCTGATTGCTGAGTTAAATAAGATTAATCAGAAACAAATTAGCTTATCTAGACTTTAAATATCTTAGTGCTCTTCCGTCAAGAATCACCAGTCCAATAACAATTATCATCAGACCTATAATTTCGGTTTTGGTAATTAACTCCCCAAGAATTAGTGCGTTCAGAATAATTGCTGCAGGCGGGATAATGATAGTACATATCTGAAGGTTGCCAGCACCAGCACTCTCGAGAATTTTAAAATATAGAAAATAAGCCAAAACATTGGCAATGATTGCAAATAAGATAATTATTGCAATGATGTCTATTTCTAATACTATGAGCTCATTCATATACCCATAGCCAATGATAGGTAACATAATTATAGAACTTGCAGTTAGCATGCCTGTGGCAGCAATCATTGGCTTCAAGTGAGATAGTTTTAATTTCCCCCAAACTACTGCAAAAGCATAGGATAGTGATCCCAGGAGAATGACATACTTGCCAAACCCTTGATTTATATTAGAAAAAATCTCATCAAATCCAACTGCAATTGAGACTCCGAGGACTCCTATCAAAACACCTAGAACTCTTGTTGAAGTTAATTTTTCATTCGTTAAGAAAATTGAGGCAACAATAATAGTAAAAAAAGACGTACTTGCATTCAGTATTGAGGCTAATCCGCCAGTGGTAAATTGTTGCCCAACAGCGATAAGTGAAAAGGGTAGTATGTTATTAATCACCCCCATAATAGTTAGGTTGAAAATATCGCTTTGCGTTAATATTTTTATTCCATATTTGGCAATTATAAATGGGATAAGAATCATGGCAGAAACTGCAACCCTGACAAAAGCAATACTTATTGGCGAGATATGCTTTAATAAAATCTCATTAAATAAGAAGCTTGAACCCCAAAAAAGACCCAATAAAAACACCATCAACCAATCCTTATTGCTCATATTCTTATGGCTTGCTTGATTTCAGAGACTCTAGATTCTAGCTCTTGAGGTGAATAATTTACTGGTGATGAATGTCCCCAAACTGGCCCAGGCCATGCAGGGTCATTTTCGAAGCGAACAACATGATGAAGATGGAACTGGGAGACAATATTTCCAAGTTTTCCAATATTAAGAGAATGCCCACCATATAGATCCTTTAAGGCATTTTGGATTAGTAGTGATTCATCATGGAGAGTTGCTTGATCCTCTTTAGACAGATCTGTCCATTCATAGATATTCTCTAACTCTGGCACAAGAATTATCCAGGGGTATCTTGAGTCATTCATCAGGAGAGCTTGACTAAGTTGTAACTTTCCAATGTTAATGGTGTCATTTTTTAATCGAGAATCAAGGAAAAACATAATGACTAAGCAATGGGTAATTTAATTTTTGAAGAAAAATGATGCCACTCATATCGAATAGGGTAGTTTCTCCTATATTTTTCGAACTCATTAGGTTGTTGTAAAACCTTTTGATCCTTTGAGAAATCATATATTTCATTTAGGCAATCTCTTAGGTTATTTCCAGTTAGTTCTATTTTTCCAGGATCAATCATTTTGGCTATTTTGGGATCGATTTCAACATCAAGGAAATCACACAATGCCTCATAAACCATATAAGATCCTTTGAATTTAGCATCAATTGAATGACCTGCGATATGAGGGGTGGCTAGAAAGGAAGAATTAAGTAATTTTTGGTTGATATTGGGTTCATTCTCCCAGCAGTCAATAATATTTGCTAGGGTTTTCTTATCTTGCCAAATAAATTCATCAATTACACCTCCTCTGGCAGCATTAAAGACGATCGAGTCATTTTTAATCTTATGAAAATTATCTTTATTGAGTAGGTGATAGGTAGGGTGGTTTCCATCAAAAACTAAAGGAGTGTGGAAAGAAACAATATCTGCAGATAAAGCCGTCTCAAGATCTACAAAGTTGGCATCATCTCCTCTTTCTTGTCGTGGTGGATCATTTAGTAAGGTTGGGATACCCAAAATTTTAGCTTTTTCATTTAATCTAGAGCCTACATTACCAACACCAATTATTCCTAGAGTTTTTGATTGAATATCAAATCCAAAACGATTAGACAAATTCAGGATTGTTGTGATAACAAACTCTGCAACAGCCATTGCATTGCAGCCTTGTGCGGAGAAAAATTGAATATTAGCTTCTTTGAGGTAATTCTGATCAACATGATCAAGCCCTGCTACCGCTGAACCCACAAAGGACACCTTGCTTCCATCAAGTAAGTTTTTATTAATCTTAGTTCTTGATCTTACAATTAATATATCCGCATCCTTGACGGCATCTTTGGTAATTTCTTTACCGGGTATGGGAATAACTTTGCCAAGATTAGCAAATATCTCCTGATGTGCATAACATGCATCATCAATTACAATTTTCATAGCTTCCAATTGATGGGATCAATATTGTTTATTTTAAGGTAGTTATTAGTTTTAGAGAAATGTTGGCAACCAAAGAATCCTTTATGGGCAGAAAAAGGGGATGGATGAGGAGATTGGAGAATTAAATGTTTATTGGAATCTATATTTGAAGCCTTCTTTTGAGCATATGCCCCCCAAAGCATGAAAACTATATTTTCTTTTTCTTTATTAATAAGCTCAATTACGTAATCTGTAAACTCCTCCCATCCCTTACCTGCATGTGAAGCGGGTTGATTTTTTTCCACGGTCAATACGCTATTTAATAAAAGNACTCCTTGTTTTGCCCAAGAAGTTAAGTCACCTGATTGGTTATTAATACCAAGATCTGAATGAATTTCTTGGAAAATATTTCTAAGCGATGGTGGTAAGCTAACACCCTCAGGGACAGAAAAACTCATACCCTGAGCTTGTCCAGGATTATGGTAGGGATCTTGTCCAAGAATAACGACCTTAACATCTTTAAAGTGCGTGAGTTCAAAAGCCTTAAACCATTGCCCTCTGGGAGGGTAAATTGTCTTTTTTTCTCTGGCTTGAAGGTTAAGAAAGTTAATTAAATTTCGGAAATATTCTTTTTTTGGTATATCTGAGAGTTTTACTTTCCAATCACCTACTTCCATAATTTCATTAGTATTTATGAATACACTTCTTAAAAGTGTTAGATTGAAGCCCACCAAAGTCTAAATCTAAGACCTAGCTCTGTCATATAACCTACTTCTTTGGAACTAATTTTCCCTGACGGGGAAATGATGAAACTTGTAGGAGTTCCAGTGACTCCAAAAAAAGTAGCTAGTGTCCCAGATCTGTCATTAATGATATTATCTAATTTAAGATTATTTTTATTTGCATATTCAGTTATCTCTTTGTCAGACCCTGATTGGATTGCAATATTTAAAGTCCGATAATCTTTGGCAACATTTTGAATGTTATCATTTTCCATTTCACAGATAGGGCACCAAGTAGCCCAAAAATGAATAAGCAGTGGCTCATTTGGCCAAGGCTTTGAGCTCAATGATTCACCTGTCAAACTGGTAGAGGTAAAACTGGGCACATTCCCTTCAATCAAATCTTGTTGTTGCCATAAACGTATGACAAATATGGCTAAAATTACCAGTATTATTTGAATGATTGTTTTACGCTTAGGTCTTGATATATTCATAAGTTCTTTATTATAAATAGTTATGGTTGATTGGTTAGATCGATGGAAAAAAGGGACAACTGGCTGGCATAGATCAGATATCAATCCTCAACTCATAGAAAATATAAATCAATTAACCAAAGCCAGACCCCAAAAAATATTTGTACCTTTATGTGGCGCCAGTCTTGATATGAAATACCTAATCGATCAAGGGTTCCATGTTGTGGGTGTTGAATTAAGTTCTCTCGCTATTGATCGTTTTTTTAACGAGAATAAGATTAAACATAAGGTCTCTAAAGTGGAAGACTTTGTTCTATATCAAGGAAAGAACATTGAGATTTATTGCGGTGATTTCTTTAAGTTCAAGAAGAATTATTTGTATGACGCTAGTTGTGTCTATGATCGTGCAGCACTTATTGCCCTTAATCCCGATTTACAGAGAAAATATGTAGTGCATTTAAAAGAAATCCTTCCAAATAGTTCAAAGATACTTTTATTAACGATGTTCTATCCTCAAAATGAAATGGAAGGGCCACCTTTTTCCGTTGGTGATGACAATGTAGAAGATCTATTCTCAGAATTTAAAGAGATTAAAAAAATTTCTTCTGTAAATGAAAAAGAAAGCTCTCTTAAACCTGATGATCTTAATTTGACATATTTGTTTAAGAATGTTTACTTGATAGATCTCTAGCTATACAACCACGTAATTTATGCTCCTTTTTATCACGAGAAAGTCGATAATATGCAAAACTTATAAAAACATGATCAAAAATCTAGCTCTACTCTTTTTTCCAATTCTTTTTTTGTCAGGATGTTTTTCTTCTCCAGCAAGGGAGGTGAGTAATATCTGCCATCTTTTAGATGAAGAAGTTAGTTGGTACCGTCATGCAAAGGCTACTGAGAAAAAGTATGGGGCTCCTTCTCATGTCATACTTGCTATTATGTATCAAGAGTCGAGATTTGAATCAGACGCTAAACCTCCTAGAGAAAAATTATTTGGAGTAATTCCTTGGCTCAGACCTTCTTCCGCCTATGGGTTTGCTCAGGCCAAAGATGACACCTGGGATTGGTACAAACTTAAGTCTGGTAATAGTGATGCTGATAGAGATGATTTTGATGATGCAATTGATTTTGTCGGTTGGTACATTACGCAATCTGAAAAGCTTTCTAAAATTTCAAAAAATGATGCATTTAACCAATACCTTGCCTATCATGAAGGTCATGGAGGATTTAATAATGGATCCTATAAACAGAAATCTTGGTTACTAGATGTTGCCAAGAAAGTAGACCAAAACGCAAAAAAATATAAGAAACAACTTGATCAATGTAGAGACCAACTTGATTCTAATAGAGTTTGGAGATTCTTCTAATGGTGATTAAGGTTTTTGATACTGCTCCGAAAGAGGGCACTATGAAAGAGTTTTCTTATGAAAATAAAGAATATTTTGTTGTCAAAAATAATGGAAAACTTTTTTGCGCAGATAATAAGTGTCCTCATGAAGATATCAAATTAACTTTGGGTTGTATCAAAGGAAATAGTATTAAGTGCTCACTACATGGATATAGTTTTGATTTAGTCACTGGATCATGCTCTGATGAGGATGTTGATAGATTAAACATCTATTCAGTAGAAGAGAAGAATGACGGAGTTTATGTAGAGGTGCTATGAGTAGTCAAGAATTAATCCATTCAATTATTCAAAGAATTGCAACAGGGCCTGATCTTAGTAAAGATATTGATTTTGAAGAAGCCAGACTTGGCATGGAGGCTATTCTAAAAGGGGAAGTTGACGATGTTAGATCGGCTATCTTCTTAATTGCCCTAAGAATGAAACGAGAGACAATGGATGAAAATAAAGGCATTCTTGCAGCCATCCAGAACCTTACAACAAACCAAAAAGTCGATGTTGAAAACTTAATTGATATTGGTGACCCCTACAGTGGCTACAATCGCTCAATTCCTGTTTCTTCCTTCCTTCCTCCACTTTTAGCTGAACTTGGATTGCCTTCGTTAATTCATGGTCTTAATTCTGTTTCTCCAAAGTTTGGTCTCACACATCGACATGTATCTGAATTAATGGGTTGCGATGTAAACATGTCTTCTAGCTCTGCAAAGGATAGAATTGAAAATGCTCAGATAGGTTGGGCCTATCTTGACCAATCGCAATATTGCTCAGGCCTTCATGATTTAGTAGAACTCAGAGATAGAGTTATCAAAAGAACTGTCCTTAATACTGTTGAAACTTTAATTGGCCCACTTCGAGGAAATAAAACACATTCAATTTTAGGATATGTCCATAAACCCTATCCTCCAATCTATGCTGATTTGGTTAATGCTTCAGGAATGGATACGGCACTACTTATAAGAGGTGTTGAAGGTGGAGTTATCCCTTCACTTAGACAAAAAGGACTAATGATTTCTTATAGTGGTGTTGAAGAGCAAGATAGAGTAGATATCGATCCTTCTGAGTTAGGCATTAAACAAGAAATGCGAGCTATTGCTTTTCCTGAGGGGATGTCAGTTGAAAAAAATATTACTGAATTAGCGAAATATACTTTTAATCTTGGAATCGATGCGCTGTCAGGCAAAGAAGGAATGTTCTTTGATGGCTTAGTGCTTGGAGCAAGTCTTGTCCTTTGGCATACAAACAAGGTTAATAGTCTCTCTGAAGCTTCTGAAAAAGTAAGAGAAACCCTAAAATCTGGAAGAACTTTAAGTCGCCTAGAAAAATAGTACAAAAAAAATGTTTTTTT
>BB_Man_B_Liq_inBBDRAFT_1000190_pt1 | contig 11673 bp, 11 predicted proteins | sample BBManParaguerPR_4_FD_10244 | JGI IMG/M metagenome (IMG submission 10244) | reverse complement strand
TAATCGTCTCAAAAGAATACCCGCGGCGCTGCATCGCAGCAGCAAGCTGTTCCTTGGTCTTTGAGCTGAACCAACGATCGGCTAAATACAGCGCGTTCTCTTCCACACGCTCTTGAGGAATTTGTTTCAAGATTCTATCAATGGTCACCTTAGGAATACGATGCTCTCGCAAACCAATGCTTATGCGATAAGGTGCCCAATGCTTTTGATTGAGTTTGCCTTGACAATAGGCCTCTGCAAAACGGTATTCATCGAGGAAGTTTTCTTCCATCAAGCTCGCTACAACCTCCTCATGCCGATCCTTTGGCAACCCTAGTTGACCCAACTTTCGGTATACCTCAAATGGACTGCGCTCTTGATAGGCGCAATACCTGCGTAGTTTCTGTAAAGCTTCGGACGTTGTCATGAACCAATTTTAATGAAAAAACCCGCTCCATACTTCGTACGGAGCGGGTTTGTGGAAAAACAAAAGTTTTACAGTGTGTTGTTCTCGCGGTCTTTCACCTTCCACTCCAACATCGTGTAGGCATCACGCGGTACTACTACTAATTTCTTGCGTAACTCTTTCTGCCATGTTTTCTTGATACTCTTAAAGAAACCTTTGGTGATATAGGCTTCCAAGAACGGGTGAACATGGATGTACACTTCTCGCTTATCGATGGTCGAAAGTTTTGATTTGATCGCCTCAATGATTTGAATAGGCGCCTCAACCAAATTATCTGGATTCTCTTCGCGAGTGGTAATGTTCGTTTCAGGACGAACACGCTGGCGTGTGAGTTCCATCAAACCAAACCTTGAAATGGGCAGAATCTTGTGACGTGCACGATCCTTTTTCATTTCATCGCGCATTTTCTCATAAACCGCTTTGCGGTTTTCCGCGCTGTTCATATCGATGAAGTCAACTACGACAATACCACCCATGTCGCGCAAACGCAACTGACGTGCTACCTCTTCTGCCGCGAGCAAGTTTACCTGCAACGCATTCGCTTCTTGGTTTTCCGCCGTATTAGTTCTATTGCCCGAGTTTACATCAACAACGTGCATCGCTTCGGTATGCTCAATGATCAAATATGCCCCTTTAGGCATGCTGACTGAACGGCCGAATGCACCTTTGATTTGGCGGTCTACACTAGCGAATTGGAACAACGGCATTTGACCATTGTAGTGCTTCACCATTTTAGACGCCCCCGGTTGGATCTCATCGAGGTATTCTTTTACCTCCTCATACAAATCTTCATTGTCGATTGTAATGGAAGAAAAGCTATCGTTGAACACATCGCGTAGAAACGCGCTGGCTCTATTCATTTCGCTGAAAATACGTACGGGCTTATTCGAACGCTTCACCCCTTTGTGGAGTACTTTCCACTTGCGGAGCAAAGATTCTAGGTCAGCCTGTAGTTCTTCTGCGCTCTGTCCTTTGGCGACAGTACGTATAATTACACCAAAGCCTTTTGGCTTGATGCTTCTGACCAAGTTTTTGAGTCTGTCTTTCTCTTCGCGATCACGAATCTTTTGACTCACGCTCACGCGGTTCGAGAATGGCACGAGCACTACAAATCGGCCCGCAATACTAAGCTCAGCAGTGATTCTAGGCCCTTTCGTAGAAATGGGCTCCTTGGTGATTTGCACCAAGATTTGATCGCCTTGCTTTAAAACATCACCAATGTTACCCTCCTTCTGGATGTTGGCCTCATTTTTAAAGTTGGTGAGGTTGCTTTGTTGCTTGCCTTTTAAGGTGCGACGTAGGTAGGATTGCCAGGAATTTATCTGCGGCCCGAGATCGTGGTAGTGCAAAAATGCATCTTTTTCATAACCAACATCTACGAAGGCAGCGTTTAGGCCAGTGGCCAATTTTTTTACGGTTCCTAGGTATACGTCACCTACTGAGAAACTATCGTCTCCCTTTTCCTTAATGAGTTCCTGAAGTCTTCCGTCTTCAAGTAGTGCAATATCCGCTCGGTCAGAACTAGCACTAATGACTAATTCTGTGCGCATACTCTACTTGATTATTTCTTCTTGTGACGGTTTTTTCTTAGACGCTTCTTACGCTTGTGCGTTGCAATCTTATGTCTTTTACGTTTCTTTCCGCTTGGCATAATGCTAAGTTTTAAAAATTATTAATTCTGTAATCCAGCTAACCAATCATTAAGTTGGGAAGCATCTGGATGATCGTTCAAATAAGTCTGAGCAGTTGTCATCGCAGAAGTCGTGTCGCCCATTTGCAACAAGGACTGCGATTTATTTACCCAATATAATTCTACCTCAGGGCGAAGTTGTGTTAGGTGATGAAACCTATCTACAGCCTTTTCCCATTGGCCACTCATCATAGAGAAATTACCTAACCAAAGCAATGCTTTTTCATGATCAGGATTCTCCTTTAGTACATCTAACAGCATACCTATTGCCTGCATAGGAGCGCCTTGTCCAGATTGGATTATAGCTACCGCTTCATCCACCTTGGCATCAAGATCCGCATTCTCTGTCGCAGCGGGAACCACTTCTTCTACAGGAGCAGTTCTCGGCAAACGCATGAGAACAACGGCGGCAACAACCGCTAGAATTACTGCTATGAGTTGATTTCTTTTCAAATTAGTCGTTTACAGGTACGCTATCCTTAACGCCTTCAACAAAAACCTTTGCAGGCTTGAATGCAGGGATGTAGTGAGCTGGAATGACAATAGTCGTGTTCTTTGAAATATTACGACCTGTTTTCTGTGCACGCTTCTTCACGATGAATGAACCAAAACCACGCAAGTAAACGTTGTTTCCATCCTCGAGGCTGTGCTTGATCTCTTTCATGAAGCTTTCAACAACAGCTTGAACATCTCCGCGTTCCATTCCTGTTTTATCAGAAATCTTAGTAACGATATCTGCTTTAGTCATTTGCTCTGTATTTTTAGGTCCTTCCGGACTTGGTTAATGAGGGGCGCAAATATACACCTATTCTCCTTATTTACAGATTAAAAGCATAAAATAATCGGAACCCCAAACTGTGAGTACAGACGCCTATAATCAATTCATTATCAGTATCGAAGAATTTTTCGATTCGCAAAAAAGAGATCTGCCTTGGCGCAAAGCAAAGCCCGTTCCCTACGAGGTGTGGTTGAGTGAAATCATTTTACAACAAACTCGTGTGGCTCAAGGCACGCCATACTACCTGAAAATTCTGGAGGCCTTTCCAACTATTGAAGACCTAGCAGAGGCATCGGAAGATAAATTATTGGCATTGTGGACGGGACTTGGATACTACAGCCGAGCCAGGAATTTACAGAAAGGTGCACGACAGATAGTGGCGGAATACAACGGCGAAATGCCGCAGTCCTATGGCGACTTACTNAAGATTGCCGGCATTGGTCCATATACGGCTGCAGCCATTTCAAGCATCTGTTTTAACCAGCGAAAAGGTGTGGTTGACGGTAACGTATACCGAGTACTATCACGCTACTTCGGCATTCAAACCCCCATTAATAGTACTGCGGGGCAGAAGGAGTTTCAACAATTGGCCGATTCATTGATTCAGGAAGCCACCGAACCAAAGAACTACAATCAAGGTATCATGGAGTTTGGCGCGCTACAATGCACACCTAAAAAACCAGGCTGCTTACTTTGCCCACTTTCCGAGGTCTGTCATGCCTATCAAAACGGGACAATTGATCAACTCCCTGTGAAAATAAAAAAGGGTAAGCGAACGCAGGAAACCATTCACTTTGCGGTTGTAAAAGAAAATGATCGATGGGCACTTTATAAGAGAGATCATTCAAGCATTTGGGGAGGACTGTATGAATTCCCAAGACTTGCAGTAGCTCCGAAAAATGCTCAATTACTTCAAGGTCCAACGATACATAAGCTCTCACACAAAGACCTACATTGCCATTTTTGGGAGGTGGGGTTAGACGAACTTAACGAACCACAAACCTTTTATTCGAAAGCTGAATTGGAACAACTTGGCATGCCAATAATCGTGTCCGATTTTGTTAAAAAACAGCAGTAATTCACCTTCTATATTTACCTATCTTTGATTGAATTAGAACGCGAAATAATAGACAATCATGGCAGGTACACTCAACAAAGTAATGCTCATTGGAAATTTAGGTAAGGACCCTGAAATCATGCACTTTGACAACGGAGGCTCATTAGTAAAATTCCCATTAGCAACGTCCGAAACTTACACGAATCGAGAAGGACAGCGCGTTACAAACACAGAGTGGCACAATGTTGTTATCAACGCCAAAGGCCTGGTTGATATCGCCCACAAATACTTAAAACGTGGCCACAAAGTTTACCTCGAAGGGCGAATCAAAACGCGCAAGTGGCAAGATCAAACGGGCGCTGACCGCTACACCACAGAAATTCAAGCGAATCAAATGACCATGCTCACCTCTCGTGCAGAAAGCGATGGCATGACTAGCGATAGCGGAACGGCGTACAGCAACCAAAACTATGGCAACAACGCGCAAGCAAGCGCTCCCGCACCAAATCCCGCACCAGCACAGTCAATGGCTAGCCAAGACGAAGATGATTTGCCATTCTAAGTTGAACTAAACCCAAGCTTTTGGAAACAGAGCCTCCTCCTTTTCTACAATTCTTTGATATACTACAATCATTAGCCACCGCAGATAGTATTCTGCTGGTTGTTTTGATTTTACTTCTTTTTCTATCTGCATTGATTTCTGGTTCAGAGGTCGCCTATTTCTCAATAACACCTGCGGATAGAGAATTGATGGATGATTCCAATCCACGCGAACAAAAAATCCTGGAATTACTGAATGAACCGGACCATTTGCTGGCCACCATTCTTATCTCCAACAACTTCGTTAACGTAGGTATTGTCATCTTATCAACCTACTTACTCAATAGCTTCTTCTCTCCGGAAAACTGGAGTCCACTATTAACTTTTGTCGTTGAGATATTAGCCATTACCGGTATTCTTTTGCTCTTTGGAGAAATATTGCCTAAAGTCTACGCCAATGCTTCAAAGCTTAAGTTCGCCCAGATGGTCACTCCTTTGTTATCCAGAATTCACTCGGCCCTTCATCCGCTGAGTGCTCGCCTGAGTAAAACCATAAACAGAATTAACATCGAAGGGCGCGGACCTCAACTCAGCGTAGATGATTTAGAGCAGGCACTTGAATTGACTGCTGATGAGAATTCTAGTGAAGACGAGCAACGCATACTTAAAGGCATTGTCAGGTTCGGCTCAACCGCCGTAAAAGAGGTCATGACACCGCGTACCTCTGTGGTCTCTATTGACATCAAAGCTGCCTACAGTGATATCCTCGAACATATAACGGATAGCGGATATTCTCGTATTCCCGTGTATGAAGAGAACCTGGATCAAATCAAAGGTTTGGTCTACGTAAAAGACCTTCTGCCCTACATGGATGCTTCCGAAAACTTCGGTTGGCAAGACCTTATGCGCGTTCCATTCTTCGTACCCGAGAGCAAGAAGATTGACGACTTGTTGAAGGAATTTCAAAAGCGACGTATTCACCTAGCCATTGTGGTTGACGAATTTGGCGGTACCTCTGGGGTCATTTCCTTGGAGGATGTTCTTGAAGAAATAGTCGGTGAAATCTCCGATGAGTTCGATGATGAAGATGTGGTATACAGCAAACTCGATGATTACAACTATGTCTTCGAGGCGCAAACGCCGCTCATAGATTTTTGCCGTGTGCTAGGAATCTCACGTGATCTCTTCGATACCGTAGATGGCGAAAGTGAAACATTAGCAGGGCTTGTCCTTGAGCTAGCCGGGAAATTTTTGGAGAAAAATGAACGTGTCCAATTCAACGCTTATACCTTTAAAGTAGAAAGCGTAGATCAACGTAAACTCATACGCATCAAAGTAACCATAGACCCCAACCATGAAGGTTAGTCCATACATTTTTATCGCATTTGTATTCCTCGCATCTTGTGACGAAGGCCCCGTAGCCCGTCCAGATGGTTTCATGCGAATTGGATTGCCGAGCACAGAAAGCTATGCGCCATTGAGCGAAGCAGCACCTTTTGGTCTCGACATCAACGCTGAGGCAAAGGTGATTGTAAAAGAGGTGTTGACGGAAGAAGGCACCGAAGAGGCGCGCGAAGGTGAATACTGGCTCGACATCGTTTATCCAACCATACTCAGCACCGTCCAACTCACCTACAAACCTGTCCACGACAATATGGAGAACTTGGTCCGTGATGCACAACAATTAGCCTACAAACACACCGTCAAGGCCAGCGGTATGCGCGAACAGTTTTTTGCCTACCCCGAAAAAAAGGTCTATGGACTTTATTACGAACTTTCAGGGGCTTCGGCTACCACCACACAGTTCTACGCAACAGACAGCACTAATCACTTTCTCCGCGGGGTATTGTATCACTACAGCACCCCAAACGCCGATAGTTTAGCACCGGTAACAGCTTTCATGCAAGAAGAGATTTTACGCATGATTAGCACAATGAATTGGTCCCGTGGCGAATAAATTACTTTACATCGCGGCCTCACCCATCGAGGCCGATCTAATGGCCAACTACCTAGAAAGCCAAAGCATTCGTGTAGTATTAGAACACTACCAAATGGCAAGCGTCCTACCTGTCGGAGGAGATTTAAGCATCAAGATTTTAGTGCATGAAGCACAATGGGATCGAGCCCTCGAGCTTCTTAAGACTTACGTAGCGCGAGAAACAGAGGATAACTCGTAGAGGCCAAAATTCCGATGCTCAAAACCAAGTGTACCGGTTGCATCGCCTGTGGTAATCCCGCAAAAAACAGCACTACACCAACAGCCCATTCTAAAGCAATAGCAAAAACCAAGGGTTTAAATCCCGGCAATAGCATTCCGTGTTTGCGCTGTTGAAAGAAAAGTACACTGGTCAACACCAAAATGGTCCAGGCAAAAGTTCTATGGATTTTAGGCAGGGCACTTGTAATGGAATCTACCACTTCTACCCTCAACACACCGTGTTCCAATGCATAATCAACCAACTCTCTCGTCTGCGTTCCTAGGAATATCTGCATGACCACCAATACAAGCAATAGCAGCATCGATCGCAATATTCCTTTAGGATAGCTGTAGGTACCTTCTGTATTGCGAGCGCGAAGCGCAAGTAGCAGCAACACAATAGCCACCGAACCCATCATGTGTATAGTGATCTGGTTTGGGACCAAATTTCCATCGACCACAATCTTACCCAGCCAAGCTTCAAACAACAACAAAAACAGCACGCCCACAGCGAGCACCGCGTTCCAAACATTGCGTCGCACGCCCCATACCCCAAAGATGGCAAGCGCCAGCACGGGTAAGCCGCTTAAGGCTCCGATGAGTCGGTTTATAAATTCAATCCAGGTATGAACGGGGTTGAAAATGTTATAATCGTGTCTATCAAATAGGGTCCAATTCTCCGATGTGAACTCCTCACCTGTGGTGAAATCCGCATTGGCCACCCAGAATTGGTCGTTCAATAAGATCATCTGACCCTCCTCAAAGCTTCTACCCTCGCGCCAGGTCAAGGTTTCCACATCTGTAGGAGGAATATTGTAGCCAAAACACTGTGGCCAGTCTGGACAACCCATGCCCGAACCCGTTGCACGCACCACCGAACCGGCCAAAATGACAAGGAAAATGAAGACCAAAGAAGTAGTCGCCCAAAAGCGAATGCGTGCGCTTCTCATATTATTCAGCTAATAAAGTCGCTGTATACAGCCCGCCACCAGCAACTGAACCGACCGCATCAGCCAATTCTTCCGCGCTCACCATGGTACTATCATAGCTCACGGTCGCAACGCTGTCCTCAAACACAATGGCAAAGCTCGCCACGCCCTCATGGGCATTGAGCGACTTTTCAATCGCGCCCTTACAGCCCATCACACAGGTCATTCCAGAGACAAACATTTTAGCTTCAGCATTAGGGGCCACCTCTACGACCTCCGCCTGCACTGGCATTTCGATGACTTCCGGCTCTTGCTGACCACAAGAAATGGTGAACAAAGCAACTCCGAGAATGATAGGAAGGGTTTTCATAATCAAGTATTTTCAGCAAAATTACATCCCATCGAGTCAAAGTGTGAGGCATTTGTCACAATTTTGCGGCATGTCGAAACAAAGTACCTCTCACTCGCCGGCCCTTCCATGGATCCTATTCATAGGCCTGGCCATCATCTGGGGCTCGAGCTTCATTTTGATGAAACGCGGACTTCAAAGTTTTTCCTACACCCAAGTAGGCACCTTACGCGTGAGCATCGCTGCACTTTTTATGGCGGTCATTGGCTTTCGTCAATTCAAGCATTTCCGCAAGAAAGACCTCATCTCTTTGACCATCGTGGGAATCTTAGGAAACGCCATTCCCTACGTTTTGTTCCCACTCGCGGTTAACCACCTCGACAGCGGCGTGGTCGGCATCATCAACTCTCTTGTGCCTCTATTCACTGTATTAATTGGCGGCTGGTTCTTTGGACAAAAGGCTACCGACACCCAATGGCAAGGAGTTGCCGTAGGACTGCTGGGAGCTGTCATTCTCATACTCCCAATGAATTCCATCCTACAAGGCGGTTTTAGCATTGAAGGAGAATTGGGCTATGGGTTATTCGGTGTATTGGCCACCATGATGTACGGCACCAGCGTCAATACGTTGAAATCAAACTTACCTCACCTCAAAGCAATTACGGTCACAACCCTTTCACTAGCAACCGCCGCACCATTCACCATCGTTTTTAGCTTGGCCTCTGGGGTACATGAAGTTTTCATGAACGACCCTCAGGCATGGACAAACTTTGGTTTCATAGCGATTCTCGGAATTGTCGGTTCTGGGTTTGCAGTGATCATGTTCAACTACCTCATCCAAATCACGAACGCCCTTTTCTCCAGCTCTGTGACCTATGCTATTCCGATCGTGGCTGTGCTTTGGGGGCTATGGGACGGGGAGCAAATCATTTGGAATCACCTTCTCGGCTTAGGGGTCATTATCACCGGGATATATTTGGTGAACAAGAAAAAATAATTCAACAAAAAACCCCCACGCCTCGGCGTGGGGGTTCGTCTTCAAAATTTTTGGCAGTACCGGGAATTACTTCCAAGTTACTTTTTCCACTGTCACGGTAAACGACTGTGGTCCGGCACTTTGTTCGATGGTCTTCACGAAGGTCAAACCATTTACTTCCTGCCACTCCTTGTATACCGTAGTAACGGTAATATCGCCTTCGGGACCTTCTGCAGTCCCTACACTCATATATAGTAGACCTGTAGCTACATCGAAGTAGTGTGTTTGCTCGCCTTCCGTGATTTGGTAGACGTCCTTACCATTGACTAGGGTTTGCCCGTCGAAGGTAACGGCATCCGGGTTTTCCAACCATTCTAACTGGCTGATCACGTACTTCGCTTCCTTAGCGGTAGAGGCCAATTCCTCTCCTTCCAACTCAGCATTACCGCGCATACCACTGCGAGTCGCTGCGCCATCCTTGTACTCAACTTTCATCAAGGTCATGCCTTGCATGCTTTGCTCAGTCAGGTAGTAATCCGGGATGTTCTTCACGGTCTTCATACCTACAAGACCTGGCATACCTGGCGCCTCAAGGCTCATTTCTTGCTCAAAAGAAGTGATGTTTTGGAACGCTTCCGCACCACCGATGGCATCAAAGAATTTATTCAATACAGCGTCCTTGGTAACACCCTCCGGCAGGAACAGGAATGTTGGTGCTTCGGTTTCATTACCGTCCGCATCATAGTACTCAACTTCACCAAAAGCGCTAAGCTTTCCCGCAACATCTTGGGCCTTACCTACCACCGTAATGGTCAACGGTCCATTCATGTAGGTATTGGACACACGCATCACATCCTCAGCGGTAACCGCTTCAAGACGCGATAAGTAATTATTGTAATAATCAGATGGCAGACCGTAACGAGCAATGTTCAAGGCAAAGTTTGCCGCGCTCGCTGGGCTCTCGAGTGAACGACCGAAAGATCCGCTCAAACTAGCTTTNGCTGCGATAAGGTCTTCCTCGGTAACTGCTTCGTTCTTCATGCGATCAATCTCGAACAAAAATTCAGTGATGGCAGAATCTGTCACCTCATTGCGCACCTTCGCCGATGCTCCGAATGTCGAGTTCAACTCGTCCACACCGAAGTTTGAGTAGGCACCATAAGTAAAGGCCTTGTCCTCACGCAAGTTGGTGAACAAGCGTCCCGACATACCGCCACCCAAGATTTGGTTGGCCACACGCAAAGGCTCGATATCCGGATGGCCTTGTGGTAAGTCGATGACATTACCCAACCAAACTACAGATTGAACCGCGGAAGGCTTGTCTACCATAACAATACGAGTAGCAGCTGCGCGAGATGTTTTCGCATACTCGTGCGTAGGAACCTCAGCAGCTTTCCACTTCTTCAACGCTTTATTGAGTTTCTTCTTGGCATCCTTGACCGTTATATCTCCGATCACCACCATGTAGGCGATGTTTGGACGGAAGTAAGTATCAAAATATGCTTTGCAGTCGTCGATGCTGATAGCCTCAACGGTTGCTTCAGTCATCACCTCTCCATAAGGGTGCTCAAGGCCATAAAGGGCTGCACCGCGCAGGTTACCTGAGATGGCATCTGGATCATCGGCGTTGGCCTTTAAACCAGAAATCATTTGGCTTTTTAGTTTGTCAAATTCTTCCTCTGGGAAGCTTGGATTCAACAATACATCAGAAAGAATGTCAATCAGTTGGTCAGTGTATTTACTCAGTCCACCTACACGGATGGAATTGGAACCCGTACCGAAATTGGCACCCATAAAATCTACTTCTTCATCCAAAGCAGATTTCGTGCGATTTGCCGTTCCCGCACCGATGAGATCACCGGCGATGCTTACATAACCTGCTTTTGCACCTTCTACGATCGGATCGCGGTCCAAAATTAGGGACATGGTGATGCGCGGGAGTTTGTGGTCCTCCACGACGAAGACCTTGAGGCCATTTTTCAATTCAAAACTTTCGTACGAACCTATTTCCGGAGTACGTGCAGGACCTGGTGTAGGTGCTGTAGATCGGTCGATGGTTACCTGAGCACTTAAGCTTAGGGTAACTAAGGCTATAAATAAGGTATAGATATACTTTTTCATGGCTCGGGATTATTCAGCTGCCGCTGTTGGTTCTTCACTCTTGGGCAAATAGCGCAATACAACGCGGTTGTCTTTGACCAAATATTTCTGTGCCACACGCTGGATGTCCTCGCGAGTTACCGCGCGGTAACGCTCGAGCTCGGTGTTGATCAGGTTGGCATCACCATAGTATGTATGATAATCCGCCAAGCTCTCTGCAATACCAGCCATAGTGGAGTTGCTCTGTACGAACCTGCTCTCCATTTGATTCTGGATCTTTTGGAATTCACGTTCTGAGATAAGCTCGTTCTGCAAGTTGGCAATCTCTTCTTCCAAAGCAGGAACCATATCGTCAATGGTTTTTCCGGCATTGGCCAATGAGAAGGTAATGAAGGCACCGCCTTGTTCTAGCGAGAATGGGAATGAGAATACCTGAAGTGCCGTTTGATCTTGATCGACCAAACGCTTGTACATGCGTGAGGAAGGTCCACCGCTCAAAACCGTTGAGGCCATCTGAAGTGCATAGGCATCATCAGAGGTTTGTGGAGGCATGCGGTAACCCATCATTACGGCAGGTAGTTGAATATTGTCGTAGATAGTCGCCGTTTTCTC
>BB_Man_B_Liq_inBBDRAFT_1000189_pt1 | contig 11701 bp, 8 predicted proteins | sample BBManParaguerPR_4_FD_10244 | JGI IMG/M metagenome (IMG submission 10244) | reverse complement strand
CCGCCGATAGGATTCCGCGCGCCCGTTGCGCCAACCGGCCTGGAATTCATATCCTGCGATATCATATTTGCGCCCTGTCTCGGGATCATAGATACAATGCGCTGCCGTTAAAATCAGATCATCCGCGATCAATGTTGCCGTGCAAAACCCGGCGCCATAGTCAATAATTAACCGCCCCACCGATGCCCAGTCACGGCCGGTTTCCAGTGTTTGCAAACTGCGCAGATTGGACGTCTGCGCCAGGGCGACACCGCCCCAAAGCACAAAACACATTATCGACATTAAGCGAAGCACACACCCCTCCACCCTGTACCAGGCTACCTTGGTCCACTGTCACACTTTCGCGGGGCGCACGTCAACGCAAAATTGGCACGCTATCCTTGGGTGCGGTATAATCCGGGGACAGGCTGGCAGGTTTGGGGCCCCCTGTCGCCCAATCTAGCAATTCGACCGTATGCACAATCGGAATATCTGTGCCCGATCCAATCTGCATCATGCATCCAATGTTGCCGGCCGCAACGACATCAGGCTGAATGGCCTGCAATGTCTGCACTTTGCGGGTTTTTAATTGCACTGAAATTTCGGGTTGCAACAGGTTATAGGTGCCCGCCGATCCACAACACAGATGGGGGTCACGTGGCTCAGCCACACCAAACCCGGCGCGCCGCAGCAATGTTTTTGGATGATCCTTGATCTGCTGGCCGTGTTGCAAGGAACAGGCCGCATGATAGGCAACCGTCAGGCCCTGCCCCGAACATTCGGGGAAATCCAGATCGATCAAAACCTCGGACACGTCTTTGGCCAGCGCGGACACCGTTTTGGCGTCTTGTTCCAGCGGGGTGCCGCGGAACATGTGGCCATAATCCTTGACCGTTGTGCCGCAGCCGCTGGTATTGATCACAATGGCATCTAGGCCTTGGTCGCGGACTTCGGCCATCCATGCGCGAATATTGGCAGCCGCCGAGGCGTGCGATTGATCGGTTTTGCCCATATGATGTGTCAGCGCGCCGCAACATCCCTGCCCCTGCGGGATCACAATTTCACAGCCCAACCGCTGCAACAGGCGCAGCGTGGCATCGTTGATATCCGTGTTTAACGCCCGCTGCGCACATCCCGTCATCAAGGCGACGCGCTTGCGTTTTGCACCCTTGGGCTGGAATGTTTGCGGATCGTCATTGCGGCTGACTGGGGGGATGCGTTTGGGGGCCATGGCGATCATGGCCCGCAACCGCGCGTCCGGCAAAAACCGCGCAAAGGGACGCGCCAGTTTTGCCCCCAACAATGCCAGTCGGAACCGATAGGGATAGGGGATGACCCGCGCAAGAACCCAACGCAGCGCACGATCAGACCATGGCCGATCATAGTGTTCATCGATATAGGCGCGGGCATGATCAATCAGATGCATATAATGCACCCCCGATGGGCATGTGGACATACAGGCCAAGCATGACAAACACCGATCAATATGTTTGACGGTCCGCTCATCAGGAATGCGGTTGTTTTCCAACATATCCTTGATCAGATAAATACGCCCGCGGGGGCTGTCCAATTCGTCGCCCAACACCTGATAGGTGGGACAGGTCGCCGTACAAAACCCACAATGCACGCAGGCCCGCAGGATTTCGTTGGATCGTTCAAAATCCGGGTCGGTCAGTTGTTCGGGCTTGAAAAAGGTTTGCATATCACGCCGCCTTGCTGTGCGTTGGGAACAAATGATGGGGATCGAATTTTTCGCGAATGCCCTGCATGATTGCTGCCACACCCGCTGAATGTGGGTGCAACAGGCTATGTCCCTGACCAAAACAGGTTGCGTGGCCCGCAATCTGCGACAGGGACGCGCGCAGATCGAAATCACTGGGTAAGACGGCCCAGATCAATCCACCCGACCAATCCATGACATAGGGGGCCCCATGTAATGCCTCAACCACTGCGGGGCCGTCTGTGGGTTTCACCGACACGCGCCACAGCGTACCAGATTGCCCAACCAGTGGACCCAATCGGCGCAAGGCCTGCCACATAGCACGCGACGCAAGATCCGATAAAATATCCACATCACCAAACGGTGCCAAAACTTGGCGCAACTCGGCCGAGCGATAGGAAACAGACTTTTCAAACCCTTCAATCCGGACCAAAGCCACCCCCTGCGCCGGATCATAGGATACGCCAGTCACATCGTAGGGCGTAGACATGACACGCGTCATCAACGCCACAGCGGCGACAGGATCGGTGACCGCAACGGATAGTGTTGCCTCGGTTTCGGAAATGGGCAGCACCTTGAACGATACCTCGGTCAGGGCGGCCAATTGCCCCCAACTGCCCGCCAGTAATTTCACCAGATCATAGCCAGTTACGTTTTTCATCACGCGGCCACCGTTTTTTATGATGGTCCCTGCCCCGTCGACGCAGCGCACCCCCAACAAAAAATCACGCGCGGCACCGGCCTGAATGCGGCGTGATCCGCTGGCGTTGGATGCAAAAACACCGCCAATCGTGCTGGCACCTGTTTTGCCCAGAACGTCATTCATCACCACAGGTTCAAATGCCAACCGCTGGTTTTCTTGCGCCAATGTTTGTTCGATATCGGCCAGGGGCGTGCCCGCGCGCGCCACCATGGTCAGGGCACCCGGTTCGTAATCAACAATGCCCGTCAGTTTTTCCATCGACAATGTGTCACCTGCGGGTTGGTGCAGGGTCCGACTGCCGCCCCCTTGGATCGTCACGCTGCCCTTGGCTGCGCCCAGATATTGCGCCACATCCTGTTCCGATGTTGGGAAATGGATCATATCACATCCCCCCATCGCGCCGTGATGCTGATGCATCCAGCGGAAAGACCTTGGCCGGGTTTAACAACCACGCCGGATCAAACACATCCTTAATGTTCATCTGCGCAATCAGATCATCGCGGGTGAATTGGTGATCCATCAAGTCACGTTTTTCGATCCCCACACCATGTTCGCCGGTCAAACAACCGCCCACCTCAACGCAAAGCTTGAGGATTTCCGCGCCGAATGCTTCGCATTTTTCCAATTCACCCGGTTCATTGGCATTATACAAAATCAGCGGATGCATGTTTCCGTCACCAGCATGAAACACGTTTCCGACACCCAGACCGAATTCGCGGCTCATCTCGCCTATGCGTTTTAGCACATAGGGCAATTTCGACACAGGGATTGTACCATCAAGGCACATGTAATCATTGATCTGCCCCATCGCGCCAAAGGCAGATTTGCGGCCCAGCCAAATGCGTGCCGCCTCTTGCAGGTCATTGGCGCGGCGCATTTCGACGGGATTATGGGTTGCTGCAATCGCCAATATTTTTTCCAACTGCTCTTCGATTTCGATTGGGCTGCCTTCGACTTCGATGATTAGCAATGCCTCACAATCGGGGTAGCCTGCCTTGGCGAAATCTTCGGTCGCGCGGATACAGGGGCGATCCATGAATTCGATGGCCACGGGCAACACGCCCGCGCGGATAATATCTGACACGCATGCGCCCGCCACCTCGTTACTGTCAAAACCCAACAGAACGGGCAGCGCCCCCTCGGGTTTGTGGATGATGCGCAATGTGGCCTCGGTCACGATGCCCAACTGCCCCTCGGATCCGCAAATCACACCCAGCAGGTCCAGATCGGGGGCATCCAGATGCGCACCACCGATGTCCAGAATGTCGCCCTGCATTGTAACAATGCGAACGCCCAGCAAATTGTTCGACGTCACGCCATATTTCAGACAATGCGCGCCGCCGGAATTCATCGCGATGTTCCCCGCAATGGCACAGGCCAACTGGCTGGATGGGTCGGGGGCATAGAAAAAACCGTCCGCTTCGACTGCGCCTGTCACGCTTAGGTTTGTGCGGCCCGTTTGGACGCGGATCACGCGGTTATCATAGTCGGTGTCCAAAACGTCATTCATCCGTGACACGCCCAAAATAATGCTGTCAGACGTGGGCATGGCCCCCCCTGCCAATGATGTGCCCGACCCGCGCGGCACCACCGGAATGTTCAGATCGTGACAAATTTTCAGGGTTTGCGCCACCTGTTCGGTTGTATAGGGCAACACCACCGCCATAGGCGGACAGCGATAGGCCGACAGCGCATCGCATTCATAGGCCCGCGTTTCCATAGGGTCATCTATGACGCAATCCGCGGGCAAAATTGCACGCAACCGCAGGACAAGTTCTGATTTACGATCCAGACGATGCTGGCTGGGGACTGGCATTTCCATGGCACACCTCGCTATTGGTAAATAAATATAACCAATTTTGGGAATTGGCAAGCCTTACATTCGGGTCTACACCTGTCCTATGACTTGGATCGACAGACTTTCATTATTTTCCACCTATGATTTCATCGCGCTCGGCTGTTTGATGCTAGCGTGGTCTTTCACGGGATATATCATTGAAAACGCGCCAAAACATCGCCCGTCAACCACACAAATCATGGTGAGATATCGCCGCGACTGGATGGTGTTCATGGCTGAACGGGACAACCGCATTTTTGACAGCCAGATCATGAACGGCCTACGCCAAGGAACATCATTCTTTGCATCAGCCACGATGATTTCGATCGGTGGATTGGTCGCCATGTTGGGAAATGCAGATCGTTTTGCAGGTATTGCCAATGAATTAACACTAGCCAAGGACCCGCATCTGGTCTGGGAAATTAAACTGTTCGTGGTGCTGTTTTTCGTGACAAACGCGTTTTTGAAATTCGTATGGTCGCACCGATTGTTTGGATATTGCGCCATTATCATCGCAGCGGTACCCAACGATCAATCTGATCCATTGGCCGATCATCGCGCATATCAGGCCGGCGAAATCAACATCACGGCAGCGCGCAGCTATAACCGTGGGCTGCGATCGGTCTATTTCGCTATCTGTGCGCTATCGTGGTTGGCCGGCGACTGGGCGTTAATCTTGGGCACAATCATTACGGTCGCGGTGCTTTGGCGGCGCGAATTTTTATCAGCTTCGCGCACCGTATTGCTGAAGCAGCCACGCTAGCATGCCAAGATAGACCAGCGAACTAGGCGGTGCGCCCTTCGCGCAGCCAGGCAGCTATGGTTAAGCCAACGACACACAGTAACATGATCCAAATTGGCAAAATGGGTTTTGTGCTGACATCCAAGACGGATGTGGCCTGATTGCGGACAACACCCATCCAACCATTACCGAATGCGGGCCGGTCGGGATCAATATCGCGCAACAGGGGAACCCCCGATTGCGCCCAGACCACACCACCCCCCGTTTGCCCGGTCAGTGCCGCAATACGCGCATTGGTTGCCAGCGGCGTTTGAAATTCGATGGGTGATACCGCGCCTTTGGCAAATACAATCGCTTGGGTGGTGTCGCGCAATTCATATATGCCGTTTTCTGGCGCAGCAATTTGCGCCTGAAACACGCCCGGACTGGTTGCGCGCGCCACAATTTCGGTGGTCGACCCCGATGGTGCCGTCAAGGTCAGTGGCGGCACCTGATCTGCCAAACTGCGGCGCGTGATCAAAATATCAGGCCCTTGCTGAACGGCGCTCAGGGCCTCTTCCTCAAGGTCGGGTTCCTGCATCAACCAATGCGCGACACGGCGCAATAATTCCTGCTGCGGCCCGCCCTGTTCAAACTGACGATACCACAGCCATACCTGATCCGATGCGATCAAGGCAACGCGCCCTTGATCCACACGGTCCAGCACCAGCAGGGGTTTATCCTGTGCCCCCGTCATCACAGTTTGACCACGGGTGACATTCAAATCGACCTGCCGAAACCACCGGCCCCAGTCGGGGTCATCGGGCAAATTTTGTGTCACGGGGTGGCGCGTGCCCAAATCAGATACCTGCGGCACATAAGAATCGGTGATAATCCGCGATGTCGACACAGCTGGCAAAATATCCCCCAGGGGCGAACGTGAAATCGAATTGGCCGAGGCAAAGTCTGGCCCGGCCGACACCAGAACCGCCCCACCGTTGCGCACGTAATCAACGATATTTTGCAAATAGGCCGATGGCAAAATGCCCCGCCGTTTATAGCGATCAAATATGATCAAATCAAAGTCATCAATTTTTTCCAAAAACAATTCACGCGTCGGAAAGGCAATTAGTGATAATTCCGAAACGGGCACATCATCCTGTTTGCCGGGGGGGCGTAGAATGGTGAAATGAACCAAATCAACTGAACTGTCTGATTTCAACAAATTGCGCCAGACCCGCGCACCAGGATGCGGCATGCCCGACACCAACAACACACGCAGACGGTCGCGAATAACATTGACCTGTGCAATCGCGCGATTGTTCTGTTCGGTAATTTCGCCGGCCAGGGTTGGAACCTGTAATTCAAACACGGTTTTGCCTGCATGGGGCGGGTCCAGTTGTAATGTTACATCTTGGCCAATGGGCACGTTAAATTCCACTGGCTCTGACGCCCCAACGCGGGCCGTTAGGGTGACCCGTGTCTGATTAACGGGCATTGCACCGTCGTCTTGGACCGCGAGCGTGATTTCCATTTTTTCGCCCAAAATGGCATAAACAGGGGCCTGCTTAATTACAATTTGGCGATCAAAATCTGCGGGATCGCCCGTCATGATGTGATGCACAGGCACATCTAGACCCAAGGGATCCGTGTCGTGGATTTGCCCATCCGAGATCACAAAAATCGATGACAATTGCTGGGGTGGGATGTCTGCGCGCACTCGATTTATGGCCTGCGCGATGCGGGTGCCAGTGTTATCAGGCCCATCGCCCACATCAATCTGACGCAGCTGCACCCCCTGTCGTGTCCCCAAACGCGCCCCCAACGCATCCAAGGCCTGTTGGGTCTGGTCAACCCGATTGCCCAGTGCATTCGATAAGGACCGATCCACAACAACCACGACAATATCATCCAAATCGGCGGTTTTTGTGTCGCGGATCATGGGTTGTGCCAAAATCCCCATCACTGCCGCATAGGCCAAGGCCCGCACCCACCACCCCGATAGCCCACGCCAAAACGCCAAACCAATGGACAAAACGCCGATCACCGCCAGTGCCGCCAATACACCCATGGGAACCAGCGGGGCAAATATCACGTCAAACATCGTCATTGCCCCAACCGATCCAACAAGGCGGGTACATGGACCTGATCCGATTTATAATTCCCAGTCAGCACATGCATTACCAAATTCACACCAAACCGCAGCGCGATTTCGCGTTGGCGATCCCCTGCACGACCCCGCCCGATCGGAACCAAGGGTTCGCCGCGACTGTCCATCGCCCAAGCAGCGGCCCAATCATTTGACCCTATGAACACGGGGCTGACGCCGTCATTTAACGGCCGAAATGGCAAACCATCCACTGTCTGGGTATCTGTCGGGGCCTCGGCCCACAATTGCCCCGACCGATAACGCCCGGGAAAATCCTGCAACAAATAAAAGGCACGCGTCAGCACATGATCAGATGCAACAGGTTCCAATGGTGGAATATCCAAATCCTGCAGCAGCCGCATCAATTTCGGGTTTTGTGCAGAATTTCCGCGCCGCAATTCGGCATCCATCGTATCGAACAAAATCACCCCGCCAGAGCGCAAAAATTCATTCAACACCTCAACCGCGCGTGCCGATGGGGCCGGTTGGCTGTCGATGATGGGCCAATAGATCAGCGGATAAAACGCCAATGTATCGCGTTCGACATCCAAACTAACGGGGGCCGAAGGTTCAACAGATGTCCGGAAAAACAACGTGTCGCTTAATCCCACCATCGCTGCATGGGCCAAGGCATCAATCCGCGCGTCCCCTGTTTTGATATGGGCCAATGCGATTTCATCTGGCGCCGTCTGCGTGTCTGCGCGTGCCGGATCAGGCATCACCCCTAGCGCAATGACCATGGCTGCGACTGTTGCAAAAACCTGCCGACCCGATACCAGCAAACTGGCGAATACATCGACACAGAGTAACACCAAGGCAGCGATCAACAAAAATGGCCCGAATTCCACGGACATCACGGGTTGTGCATCGGTGATCACGGTCACGTCGGATGGCCACACAACCGGGTCAAGAGCAGGATAGACATCGCCCAAATTCCGCGTCATGACCGATGTCTGCGATTGATATATCCCTAACGGTGCATCTGGGGTAATTCCAGATTGATCGAGCATATCTTGGGTCAAAATTGTTTTATATTCAGGATCTTGCAACAGACCACGGGCATCCAGCGCCTGTAAAACGGTCCATTCTGTATCAGGGTTTTGCGCCATCGCCGCCCCCGCCGTCGTGGGCCGAACAAGGCGTTGCAGCATTTCAACAAACAATCCCGTCAGCGGCAGGTTCGACCATTGCGGCGTGGCCGTGACATGAAACAGGCTGATCCGCCCCAACCCTAGCTGGGACTGCGTGACCAAGGGCGTGCCATCCTGTAATCGCGCCAAAACTTTGTCCGATAAATCAGGGGATGGTTCGGCTAACACTTGGGCCTGAATGGATACATCAGCGGGTATATCCAGCTGATAAAACGGCGATGCGGGGTCAAATTCGGCCAGTGACTTTGGTGTTTGCCAGCTCATCGTGCCGCCCAAATTGCGCCCCCCCTGCCGCAATTGCACCGGCAACAATGGATCAGCGGCAAATTGCGAGGATACAGTTGCCATCGCAGGCCCCGCAAAGCGTAACAAATGCCCCCCCTGCGCGACCCAGTCCTGAATATCGTCAGCCTGTGGCAAGCCTGCGGTATCTGCCGCAATGATCACATCGGGTTGTACCAGCATCAACTGATCCACGGGCCCCCGCACGATATCGGCATAGGGCGCAACCGCCTGTTCGACATAGTTTAGCGGATCCAATACATCCAATTGTTCATTTTGCGCGGCATCAACGACGATGCCCACTTGGGGGCGGCGCAACTGATCGGCGATGACATAATGTGCCCCGACATAGGGATGTTGCACAATCCGGAACCGCGTGATCCGCCCCTGCAATTCGCGCGGAATGTCCAATGCGACCCGTCCAGTGGGGGGAATGGGATTTGTGGCAATTGTGATCGGCTGACCACCGGGATCGACACCCTCGACCCGCAAATCCAACGCCGACAGGTCTGCCCCCTGTGCGGCGATCATCACCGTCAAAATCGTGTCTGATTGATCAACATCAAGGATCACGGGAAACCCTGCATCACGTTGATAAATGCGTAACGCGCCGCGCGACTGAAATGCCTGGATCAGATCGGCCCGCGCGCCGTTGTAATCCAAACCATCTGCCGCCCAGAACACATCAAATGTACCTGGTGTATCGCGCAGGATATCCAAACTGCCCTGCCAATCCGGATCCCACGCCGCAGCCTGCCAATCGCGTAAATTCTGCGCCGCTTGTGCCGCAGGTTGCCAAAGGACAGGCGCAGGTGCTGCGGCATTCAAAATTGCGATCCGTTTGTCTGCAAAATCCGGCGCAGAAATCAAGTCTGCCATTTGCGCCTGGATCAGTTGGGGCGCGTTTGCCTGCGCCCACCCGCCGTCGATAAATACCAATATACGGTCTTGGCCGCGCTGTGGTCCATCCGGTGCCCAACGCGGCTGGGCCAGACCGATGATGATCAATGCCACAATCAAACTGCGCAATACGATCAGCCAAAGGGGGGTTTTGTTTTTATCAACCTCTTGGTCCTGCAACCCCAACAACAGGGGCACCGCGGCAAAGACACGGGTTTTGGGGCGCGGTGGCAGGGCACGCAAAATGACCCACAAAACGGGCAGGCCGATTAAGGCCAACAAAACATAAGGATAAACAAAGACTATCGGTCCAAGGGCCATTATACACCCTGCCCCTGCGACAACAGATGATGCAACCGCGTCACAGCGGTTAACATCGATTGATCCGTTACAACACGTTCAACCCGCCACCCTGCTGCGGCCGCCATCTGATCCAGCTGATCAAACCGGTCTGCCAGCCGCTGCAAATACCGGTCCCGCAGATCATGCGCCCCTTGTGTTTCATGGCGCAGCATCCCGCCAGGATCGGCAAAGACGACCGGCCCACGAAAGGCAAAGCCAACCTCGTCCCGGTTCAACACCTGTACCAAAATACCGCGGACTTGGCGATCGTGGGCCGTTTCCAGCGCCCTATGGGTCGATCCCAGATCCCCCAGAAAATCGGAAAAAATGGCGGCCTTGGATTTGGCAACCAACCTATGGCCCTGGTCCAGCCCGTCGGATTGTTGTGAAAGCGCCGTCATCAGGCGTGCAATTTGGCCGTGCCCATGCCCCACAGGCACGCGATGATCCAGACTGCCCACACGTTCCCCCGCCCGAACAGCCGCCCCAGCCAAGGCAGTCGCCAACACAGCCGACACCATCCATTTGCTGGGGTTGCCCTGATCGTGCATATTTGCACTGGCATCCACTGACAGGGCCAGCGATTGCGCCGTTTTCCATTCATAGGTACGCACATACAGCTGATCTGCCCGCGCCGACCGCCGCCAGTCAACGGATTTTTGTGTATCCACCCCAGTGGTAAAGGGGCGAAATTGCCAAAAATCATCACCAACGCCCGGGCGGCGGCGACCATGTTCACCGGCCGCAACGGTTTGCGACAATTGTTCAGCCTGCAACAACAACGCCGCCAGACCTGCATCCAGCTGGGCCGCATCCGTTGCAAGGCGGGCCAAATGTGTCATGCGGCTTGGCCCTGTGCATCTAAATCGGCCACGATTTGGGCGATGACATCGGCCATATTAACACCCGCAGCCTGCGCGGAAAATTTCAATGACATGCGGTGGGACAAAACGGCAGGGGCCAGATCACCCACATCGCGCATCGTGGGTGCAGATGCCCCACGGATCACGGCATGGGCGCGCATCGCCAGAACAAAGGCCTGTGACGCCCTTGGCCCAGGACCCCAGGCCAGATACTGGTTGGCCAAGGGATGCGCATCAGGCGTATCAGGCCGACAGGCCCGCACCAACCGCAAAACAAATTCCATCAATCCCTGCCCAACGGGCACCTGCGCCAGTATCCGCTGTGCGGCAACAATATCTTGCGCAGAAAATACCGCATCGGGCATCGCATCTGACACCCCCGTGGTCGCCAAAACAATATCGCGTTCGGTATCCAAATCAGGATATCCCACATCGATACGCAACAAAAACCGGTCTAACTGTGCCTCTGGCAGGGGGTATGTGCCCTCTTGTTCCAGGGGGTTTTGCGTGGCCAGCACCAAAAACGGCGCGCCCAGATCACGGGTTTGTCCGGCTGTGGTGACCTGTTTTTCCTGCATCGCCTGTAACAGGGCCGATTGGGTGCGCGGGCTGGCGCGGTTGATTTCATCGGCCATCAGCAATTCGCAAAAAATTGGCCCCGGAATAAACCGAAATGATCGTGCGGTGTCTGGGCCCTCTAACACTTCGGATCCCAAAATATCGCTGGGCATCAGATCGGGCGTAAATTGGATGCGCGACGTGTTTAACCCCAAAACATGCCCCAAGGTGGACACCAGCCGCGTTTTACCCAACCCCGGAACACCGATCAAAACCGCGTGTCCCCCTGCAAAAACCGCCGTCAACGCCTGATCAACAACGCGGGTTTGCCCGATAAATCTGGTATTAATCGCCGATTTTGCCGCAGACAGGCGTGCAGACAAATCATCGATGGATTGGATCAGATTTTCAGGATCAGACATTTTGCACTCCGATAAGTTTGATCTATATATTAGGTGTAATGCAATTGAGCGAAATGGCAAAAACTATGTGTGGC
>BB_Man_B_Liq_inBBDRAFT_1000187_pt1 | contig 11708 bp, 10 predicted proteins | sample BBManParaguerPR_4_FD_10244 | JGI IMG/M metagenome (IMG submission 10244) | reverse complement strand
CGGCTTATTTATTGACGGACAACTTCAAGAAGATGACGTTGTTGATTATGCTCCAAGGACTACTCAGCGCCTTGGGTGGCTATTTCCTTGCAGAAGCTGTAGGGGGTTCCATCAGTGGATCAATGGCTGTGGCAAGTTTTGTGCAGTTTGCAGCAAGTTTTGCTTGGAGCAAATCAAAAGGCAAAAAAAGAGGGCTAAAGTCCCCACTCTAGCCCTCACTCGCTTAACACAAAAACACGTAGAATCGTTGTTTTCACACAACAATGCAAAGTGCGTGCCGTATTTACATCGGCAACAAAAAAGTTGTGTTAATATTTAGTTTAGGCAATAAATTACCACTTCGCATCAGGATAGGTACGTGGCAAACTTTGCATTTCAGCAAGAATGAAACCGAGCTGTGCTGAATGTATTCCGTAACGACCGCCCGTTTGCATCCACTCGTCCTCACTTGGCCTGGTTAAAGTGGCCAATTGGAGTACCTCATCCACCTTCTCAAGCCAAGCGCTTCGAAGTGTATTAAACCTAGTGAAAGAAGGATCGAGCTGGTCAACAGCGTCGAGTTTTTCAAACAACTCACCACTCCACATCCACAGATTGTTGATGCTTTCTTGAACCTTCTGGTGACTTTCGTCGGTGCCATCACCAAGGCGGACAACCCATTCTGCGCTCCACTGTGCGTGGTAGGCAATCTCCTTGATCGACTTTTCGGCAATCTCAGCTAGTGGGCCGTAGTTGCATGAGCGCAAAGCCTCGTATAGGTAGAAGTTGAAGGTATCTATGAAAAAACTGCGGACTATTGAGTCGCCCCAGTGTCCGTTTGGCTGTTCCAATAAAAGCGCATTTCTGAAATCTAAGTGATCGCGGAAATAGGCAAGGGTATCTTCGGTTGTTTCACCGCCTTTTAGGTCGGCGATGTGTTGATACAATAATCGGGCACGACCGATGTGGTCAAGTGCTGTGTTGATGATCGCGATATCTTGCTCGAGAACGGGTCCGTTAGAACACCATTTGCTCAATTGTTGCCCCAGGATTAGGGAATCGTCTGCGAGGAACAACAAATATTCGTGCAGCGCCTCTTCCTTAGTGAAGTCTTTTTTAACTCCGTTTAACCAACCTCCTGCCATGGCTTACATGTGTTCGACATCGTCCGGGATGTCGTAAAAGGTTGGGTGGCGGTAAACCTTGTCATCGCTAGGCGCGAACAAAGGCTCTTTTTCGTCTGGAGTACTTGCTGTAATGCTTTCAGAGGGTACAACCCAAATGCTTACCCCCTCAGAACGACGAGTATATACATCACGGGCGTTTTTAAGCGCCATGTCGGCATCTGCGGCATGCAGGCTACCAACGTGTTTGTGGGCAAGTCCATTTTTGCTTCTCACAAAAACTTCCCAGATTTTCCAATGGTCTTTATTCATGCGGTTGTGATTAAGGTTAGGCGGCTGATGTGGCGTTTTGTTTTCTTGCGGCTTCCTTCTTTGCATAAGCCATTGCAGCTTCACGTACCCAGCTACCTTCTTCATGGGCCTTTACGTGGTTCGCAATGCGCTCTTTATTACAAGGTCCGTTTCCTTGGATTACGTCGTAGAATTCGTTCCAATTGATCTCACCGAAATCATAAGACCCGCGTTCTTCATTCCATTTCAAATCAGGATCCGGGATGGTTAGACCCAAATATTCTGCTTGTGGAACGGTCTTATCAATGAATTCTTGACGAAGTGTGTCGTTGCTTTTGCGTTTGATTTTCCAACGCATGCTCTGCTCAGAGTTTGGGCTGTTGTCGTCCGATGGTCCAAACATCATTAGCGATGGCCACCACCAGCGGTTTAAGCTTTCTTGAGCCATTTTCTTTTGTTCGGGCGTGCCTTGGGCGAGCTTCATAACCACCTCGTAACCTTGGCGTTGGTGGAAACTTTCTTCTTTACAGATTTTTACCATTGCACGAGCATAGGGTCCATAGCTGGTGCGCGTGAGCATCACTTGGTTTTGAATAGCGGCGCCGTCTACCAACCAACCTATGGTTCCCATATCCGCCCAAGAAGGCGTCGGGTAATTAAAGATGGAGCTGTATTTAGCCTTCCCGCTTTGGAGGTCCGCAATCATTTGATCGCGACTTGTTCCCAAGGTCTCGGCAGCACTGTACAAATACAAACCATGGCCAGCCTCATCCTGAACTTTCGCAAGCAAAATGAGCTTTGCACGAAGCGATGGCGCTCGCGTGATCCAGTTGGCTTCGGGCTGCATTCCGATAACTTCACTGTGGGCGTGTTGAGAGATTTGACGTACCAGTGTTTTGCGGTACTTCTCCGGCATCCAATCCTTCGGTTCTACCTTGTTTTCGGCATCAACGTAGGCTTGAAACTTTTCCTCTAATGAAACGTTGGTTCCCATGTATCTGTGTATTTGGTCGTTTACAAAGTTAAAACACAACAGCTAATGGTTGTTAATGGTTTAAGATTGCGTTCTACCTTTACACCACAAATCAAGAAGCATGTTTAAATTCTTCAAGAAAAACACCACAGATTCCCCGTCTCTACAGAAACAATCTTCTGACAAGGGCGATGGACATTTTCATAAACTCGTAGTTAAAGAGGTACGTCGTGAGACCGAAGACGCTGTTAGTATTGCGTTTAACCTTCCGGAAGACGGCGCAGATTTTTCTTTTTTACCCGGCCAGTATTTGACTTTGAAAGCATTGATTGGCGGCGAAGAAGTGCGCAGATCATACTCTGTGTGCGTTGCTCCTAATGAAGGAGAGTTGCGTGTAGCCGTTAAAGAAATCGAGGGAGGTAAGTTTTCTACCTATGCGAATCGCGAGCTAAAAGCGGGTGACCACATCGAAGCGATGGCTCCTACAGGTAATTTTACTTGGACGGCGTCATCAACGCCTTCGCACGTAGTGGGATGGGCGGCCGGTTCCGGGATTACCCCAATCATGTCTATCGCGAAAAGCGTTTTGACCAGCGACGATAAAAGCACCTTTACGCTTTTCTACGGAAACAAAAACAGCAATAGTATCATCTTCAAGGAGGCCATTGATGACCTTAAAAACACCTATTTCAATAGGTTCGAAGCACACCATGTATTGAGCCGAGAAGATCAAGGAACAGATCATTTGAAGGGCCGTATTGATGCAGCAAAGGCTGAGAAGTTTGCAGAATCCATGTTTGACCTTGAGCAAACGACGGGTCACTACCTCTGTGGACCACAGGAAATGATTGAGACCGTAAGCGCTAAGCTCGAAAGCATGGGCACGGCGAAATCTAAGATTCACTTTGAGCTTTTCAATACAGCAGGCGTATCAGCAGAAGCACAAGCAGCATCAGAGGCCCGCGCTTCAGAAAATGCTTCGGTAACAGTTGTGTTAGATGGCGAGGAAACCCATTTTGAAATGGGGCCGAAAGATTATGTTTTGGATGCAGCATTGGACGCAGGAGCGGATGTTCCTTACGCGTGTAAAGGCGCTGTTTGCTGTACTTGTCGTGCCAAAGTTTTGGAAGGTTCTGCCGAGATGGTTATGAACTACGCACTTGTAGACGATGAGGTGAAAGACGGTTACATTTTGACTTGTCAAAGCCATGCGACGAGTGACCGATTAGTAGTAAGTTTCGATGAGTAAAAGCAGTCCAAGAAAACACGGCGTCACAGACGAACCCGGACCTTCTTTTCACGAGAAGAAGCCGAAGAACGCCAAGGACTACAACATCGGCAAAGGCGCGAAAAAGCGCATGAACAAAGCCAAAAAGTACGGTACCGGCGGAAAAAAACGCTAGGCCAAGGATAAAAAAGCCCCGCATTTGCGGGGCTTTTTGTTACTCGTAAGTATTGTTGTTTCGATCGATATCAAGCATGCGCTTCGAAGGATCAATCTCAACCTCAATAACCGTTTCACTGCTCGGGATGTAAAGTTTGTATTCTGGATGCGTCCAAGGCCATGGTTGGTGAACCTCAAGGCCTTCTTGATGTTTGGCGCCATACATGCTAACCAAAGGAATGGTGTGCATTTCTTTTCGCCCACCCTCATAAAGCACCATTACATCCACCGGCATTGGGAACAGTCCAACGCGGCGTAAGGTGATTTGTGTGCCCACCTGGTCAGATTCAACAGCGGCCACAGCATAATCAATGCTCTTTACCTGATCCTTGTAATAGCTGAGGTACCAGTCTAACTCCATATTTGATTCCAACTCCATGATGCGCAAGAAGTCTTCCGGCTTTGGGTGTTTGAACTGCCACTTATTCCAGTAGCCCTTCATGCCACGCGCGAAGGCTTCTTCACCGATGATGTATTCTAGCTGGTTCAAAAACAACGCTCCTGCGCTGTAGCTGTTGATGCCGTAGGTGCGGTTGTAGTTGAAGTGATCGGCCGGGGTGCTCAACGGCTCGCGCAAGCCGGAGGTGTCGAGGTAGACATAAGCCCTGTAGGCCCCAAGGTGCGGGTTCTCCTCGCCGCGATTGAACAAGAAGTTCATGCACTCCTCTTCCGCGTAAGAAGTGAAGCCTTCGTCCATCCACGGGTAGGCCGCTTCATTGGTTCCGATGACGCCATAGTACCAGTTGTGCGTGGCTTCATGCACGAAGAGTCCGGTAAAGCCTTCAAACTTATCGCCGCCACCCAGCATCATGGTACACATAGGGTATTCCATACCGCCATCGCCGCCTTGAATTAGGGAGAATTGCTCGTACGGGTATTTGCCAAAGTGCTTGGCCATAAAATCGAAGTAGCCTTGCAAGTAGCCTTTTTGAATTTCGTCCCAATTTGCCTCATTAGCCGTCTTTGGATCGTAGAGCAAATGCACCAATGGTCCGTTGTCTATCTGCAGTTGTTTGTGGACATAATCAGGGTCGGCAGCAAAGGCAAAATCATGAACCTTATCGGCTTTAAAATGCCAGGTGCGAAGCTCGTTTTTCCCCAAACGAACCTTTTTAACGCCGCCATAGCCATAGCCAACATCTTCGGGATTTTGAAGGTAGCCTGTTCCGCCAAGCACATAGTCGCGATGGATGTGGATCTTCACGTCAAAAGACCCCCAAACGCCATAAAACTCGCGCCCTACGTATTGATCCGCGTGCCAGCCATCCTCGTCGTATTCGGCCAATTTTGGGTACCACTGCGTCATGGTAAATTCAATACCCTCTTTGTTGTTCCAGCCTGATCGACGAATCTGTTCCGGCACCTGGGCGTTCCAAGCCATATCAAAGACCGTGCTTTGACCTCCGGCACCTGGGCGTTCCAAGCCATATCAAATACTGTGCTTTCACCGGGTAGCAGAGGCTCTGCTAACTCACATTTTAACACAGTTCCCTGTACGTCCCATCGCAGCGGCGCACCGTTTTGCGTGAGCACACGAATTTCTTGGTAGCCAATGCGGTCNGGNGNAAGCCCTTCAATACGATCACGAACACGGCGGTCAGGATCGTCAATGGTTCTTGAGCGTACGTCCATCATACTTTCTGGCTGGAAGGCGTTGAAGTAGAGGTGGAAATACGCTTTGTGCAAGGTATCTGGGCTGTTGTTGGTGTAGGTGATTTTTTGTGCACCGTCGTATTGATGCTTCACAACATCCATGGTGATGTCCATGTCGTAGTGCACGGCTTGTTGCCAATATTGGGCCTGTGCGCTGATACCGAGACCCACAAAGAGTGCAAGAAGTAGTTTTTTCATTGTGTGTAGGAGTTATCCAAAAAAGTGATCGAGGCGTCCGTTTTCCAAAAGTCGCGGACCCTTTTCTGTCATTTGTAACGTACAAACTTCATTGTACGCGTCGTGTTCGAGGAATAGATGGTAGCCTTTTTCTGCCGCCTCTGTGAAGATGCGTTTGCGCTCATCCAGAGTAATGAGGGGCCGAGTATCGTATCCCATCACATACGGTAAAGGAATATGACCGGTCGAAGGCATTAGGTCTGCCATAAATACGACGGTTTTGCCTTTGTAGGGTAAAATTGGACACATCTGAGCGTCCGTGTGGCCGTTCACCACAAAAACATCAAAGCCCAGTGGAGTAGGCACGCGGTGTTCACTTTCCGGCGCGTCGATAAACTTGAGTTGCCCACTTTCTTGGAGCGGCAAGATGTTTTCTGACAGGAAGCTCGCACGTTCCCGAGCATTGGGTTTTGTGGCCCAATTCCAATGGCGCTCATTCGTCCAATACGTGGCGTTTTTGAAGGCCGGCTCGTAACCTGTGCGTTCGGCATTCCACTGCACAGCACCGCCCACATGGTCAAAGTGAAGGTGTGTTAGGAATACGTCGGTGATATCATTGCGGTTGAAGCCATGAGCAGCCAACGAAGCGTCGAGGCTGTGGTCGCCATGCAGGAAGTAATGGCTGAAAAATTTCTCGCTCTGCTTGTCGCCGATACCGGTATCGATTAGGATTAATTTCTCGCCCTCCTCGATCAACAACGACCGCATGGCCCAAGTACACAAGTTGCGCTCATCTGCAGGATTAGTTCGCTCCCAAAGCCCTTTGGGAACAACGCCAAACATGGCGCCGCCATCTAGTTTAAAATTCCCGGTGTGAATGGGGTATAGGTTCATGAAATTGCATTTTGCCCTCAAGTTACAAACGTTGTTCGTAACGCTTATCACGGGGGTTCCTTTTCTAAAAGGGTTATTTTACATTTAGCCCGGCGTGAACATTAACCTGAACCGCGCCTTATATTGTAATAAACTGAGAATAAGATGAAAGCAAGCTCTAAACACAATCCTATCACAGAGTTTGACGCACCAAAACCATTTCGCTGGAACCAATACCTTGTTGGCGGAAAAGTTCGCACCTGGGACGGAGAATTTGAAAAAGTATATAGCCCCATGGGTAAAGTTGGCGCAAACGGCGCGACGGAAAAAGTATACCTCGGCGAATCCCCAACACTTGACGAACAAGCGGGTCTCGACGCCTTAGCAGCGGCCAAAGAAGCATACAACAATGGCCGTGGATATTGGCCTACTGCCGGTGCTGCAGCACGTATCGCTGCTATGGAAAAATTCGTGACTTTGATGAAAGAGAAGCGCGAAGAGGTCAGCAACTTGTTGATGTGGGAGATTGCTAAGAACAAGAGTTCTGCCTACAAAGAATTTGACCGTACGGTTGATTATATCAACGACACTATTGAAGAGTACAAAGAGCTGCAGCGACGCGGGTCACACGTGGCCAGCAAGGATGGGGTGATTTCCCAAATCCGCCGCGGCCCTCTAGGCGTTGTATTGTGTTTAGGCCCTTACAACTACCCGCTAAACGAAACCTTCTGTTTGCTCATTCCTTCCCTGATCATGGGGAACACCATTGTCTTCAAACCCGCTAAATACGGTGTGCTTTTGTTGACGCCTTTGATTGATGCGTTCAAAGAAGCCTTCCCTCCGGGAGCGGTGAATATCGTCTTTGGTCGCGGTCGCACTTTGGCGGGGCCAATTATGAAAACAGGCGATGTTGATGTTTTAGCCTTGATTGGAAACTCTAAGAGCTCGAACGCCCTAGTTGCACAACACCCAAAACCCAATCGACTCCGCCAAGTCCTTGGACTTGAAGCCAAAAACCCAGCCATCGTTTTTGACGACGCGAACATTGATCAAGCCGTGAAAGAATGTGTGAATGGTGCGTTGAGCTATAATGGACAGCGCTGTACCGCCTTGAAGCTATTGTTTGTGCACAAGAGTGTATCTGAAGAATTCCGCACGAAGTTCACCGCTGCGGTAGATGCTCTAGTGCTCGACCACCCAGAAACTGACTGCCCGCTTACGCCGCTACCAGAGCGCAACAAAGTTGAGCAGATGGAAGCGTATGTGGACGACGCGGTGTCTAAGGGTGCGAAAGTCATCAATAAAAACGCCGGTCGCGTCTCGGATACCGCATTCTTCCCTGCGGTGTTGTTCCCGGTAACTAACGAGATGGACATCTTCCATGAAGAGCAGTTCGGCCCGGTGGTTCCTATCGTGGAATACGAAGACCTTGAAGAGGTAATGACGTGCATCGCACAATCCGATTACGGTCAGCAGTGTAGCTTATTTAGTGGTAACGAGGCAACCATCGCTTACGCTGTGGATAACATGGTGAACCAAGTATGTCGCGTGAACATCAACGCCTCTTGTCAGCGCGGTCCTGATTACTTGCCATTTACGGGAAGAAAGGACAGTGCCGTGGCTACACTGAGTGTGCACGATGCTCTGCGTTCGTTCTCTATCCGCACGCTTGTGGCAACAGGCACCGACCAGAAAGAATTGGTCGGAAATGTGATTTCTGGGGGCCAAAGCACCTGGATGACGACGGATTATTTGTTGTAAAATCAGTCGACCCAGTGATAACAAACGGGTAAAGCTGTCTTAATCGTTTTCTGAGGGAATGACAAGACATTTGACATGCCTGTTTTATGAGTCATGTTAAGCAATGGGTTTTCTGAAAGGCATAAAGGGCGCGATTACATCGCGCCCTTACTCTTTATTTAAGACCTAAAGCCTGTTCGATTGAACGCCAATCTGTGATTTTGAAGTTTTGCGGCTCTTTGGTACCGGAGACATCGTAGTTAAAACCATCTTGGCACATGAAAATTCCAGCAGGGTATATATCACCAACAGCTCCTGAATAAATATCTATACCGTCGGTTTCTTGAGTTCGGTCGCCATTTTCATCTTCGACACCAAACACACCTAAATAAGCATAGTCTTTATCTATGTTGTAAACAGCATAACGGTTATTTCCTTGACTGGACGTAACAAGAAGATGAAGATCTTCCATAGAATAAACAGCCAATCCCTCAATATCGTAGGCCAATTCCTTGTTTTCATCACCGGACAAAGGAATACGGACTCGTTCTTGGCTCATATTATCTAGATTGTAAGCAAACACACCTCCCTGCTCTTCTCCTAGATATAGAATTCGATCGTCATAGTCCACAACCATACCCTCAACTTGACCTTCAGCTTGGAACGATGTTATCAACTGGAATTTGAAATGAGTTGAATCGGGGACCAATTCCCATTGCTCGACATCGCCTTCTTTGTTATTTACGAAAGCATAAGTCTTTTTATTCGCGGCGTCATTCCACAAACAGAAACCATAGACACCAGAAAGTTCTGTGTTCATTGAGGTGTCTGAAATCAAAGTAAGCTTCGTCGCGTCGGCATTGATTGCCCATACGTCTATTCTATCAAAATCGCGATTAGAGGCCGCGACAATATCATAAACCGTATCCCCCAGGGTAACACTGAGGGCAACATCGACATTGTTCAAACGACCGATAGGGTAATTTGCCAAGCGCTTACCTTGAAGGTTGTATACCTCAAGACTTTGGGTTTTGTTAGTTCCAAAGAGCAGGCTTTGCTCTGGGTGTTCTTCATTGAGCCAAAAAGCGGGATCGTCTGCAGCATCGTCTTCAACGTGCGCTAAACAATTCTCTGTTTGCACATCAGCAATAACCACAGGAATTTCCGGAGTACTGTTACAGGCTACAAGTAAGGACAGAAAAGGAATAAGTGTTTTTTTCATGCGTATGAGGGTAAATGACTTGCCCCGTCGAGGCATCACGACGGGGCAAGAAATGATAAATCAACAAAAAATCTTACAAGTCAAATTTCACACCAAGATTAGCACGCATTTGGTAGTATTCCATTTGCATGGTGTATTGACTTTGGTACTGGAAATAACGCAAAGGCGTATTTAAGAGGTTGTTCAACTCAATAAATACGCGGGCTTTTTTCGATACCGAGTAATATGCGTTGAAGTCCATCAAGTGTTGTTGGTCGTAGTAGCGATCTTCAAATTGGTCACCACCGTATTCATCAACATAAGCTCCTGCATAGTTGTATGATAGGCGCACCAACATTTTTTCATTTTCGTAAGCAAGAGTACCATTGAGCATCAAAGGAGCTGTACCAGCAAACCCAACTTCGTCATCTCGATCTAGGATGCCCGATGTAGTAGAAGTTGTGAAAGTAGTGTTGGCAGCGAAGTTTAGGTTTTTCAACTCGCCTGGCAAGAAATCAAGTTGACGCTGAAAAGCAAGCTCTAAACCACTTACCGTAGCGGTACCACCATTTTCGGACTTGGTAACCTCATACGTTTCACCATTGAAAACATCGTTATAGACATTATCGTAGATGAAGTTGTTAATGTTCTTGTGGAACACACCTGCGCTAACAATACCAAGTGAACTCAAGTAGCGCTCAGCGCCCAAATCAAAGTTCCACGCTGTAGCGGCAGCAAGTTCCGGATTCCCCAATTTCACCTCACTGTCATCAGAGTTGAACTCTTGGTATGGCACAAGATCAAAGTAGTTTGGACGAGCCAATGTGTTGGTAGCAGAAGCACGAATCACAGTGCGCTCATCAAGGCTAAATCTATACAAAGCAGAAGGCAGGATGTTCAAGTAAGTACCTTGTCCTGATGTGGGCGTTGCACTTTCGTTTACGATATCGTAGCTAAAACCGTTGTAGTCATTAGTTGTGTGTTCTCCGCGAATACCCGCGACAATACGATGCTTACTTCCCCAGTTTTGTGTTAGCATTGCATAACCAGCTAGAATTTGCTCTGTAGCGTCATAATTACCCGCTTGGAACTCTTCAGGAATGGAAGTTTTATCGAATAGAGAAGCATCTTCTAAATTCAGATTACCTAGGTATGTTGGGTCAATGAAATTGTTTGCGCCCTCTGTCCAATATCCTTCAATGTTGTAACGGTCTGCACGTTCAAATTGGTAACCGTTCGCAGTTAGGGTAGGCTCCATATCGCCATCAAGGTATTCGTATTCGAAGAAGTCGTTATCACGAACTTTTTCTTTTGTGCGAAGACGAGCACCGACTTTCAAAGTAGTGTTGTTAATTCCTGCGATTAGCGGGATTTCAACATCCAAGCGACCATTTAAATCTTGATCATAAGTGAATTGATTTTCGTTTGTCAATTCTTTCAACCCAAAGCTTGAGAAATCTACAGCGTTGGTTGGTTTCATCTGCAGAAAGCCGTATTCGCCAGCGTCTGAAGTGATGCTCATTGTTACATCCTTTTCGCGGTAAGAAATGTAACGCTCGTCTGGTCTGGTTTCAGAGGCGCGAGCGGTATTTACGGACCAATTTGCCTTAATTTCTCCAAAAAGGTGTTCACCGCGCAATGCAAAATTATTAGCTATCTGGTGCTCCAATCTGCGGAAATCTGTAGCAGCAGCGCCCCCTTTAGTTTGTCTGCGAACTTCAGCATTGTACGTGCCATCACCATTATCCTCGATGTCCTTGTAGCGCAGTCTGTAGCGGTTCTCCCAATCTTTACGATCGTTGTGAAGCGCTGTGAAAAACAACTTATGGCCCTTAGCAAGATCATAATCTAAACTCAATGAGTACGATTGGCGAAGACGACGGACATTGTAGCCGCGAACTTGATAATCTACAATAGAAGGATTTCCGTTCTCGTCAAAAGCCCACTCCATCTCAGCGTTATCAGAACCAAAGTCGTGGTCATTAACACTCATAGAGAAGATTGCACCTAGTTTGTTGTCTAGATATCTGTTTCCATAGATAGCAGCTCCTGTCCAAATTGGCTTTTGTGCTAAAAAGTTGTACCCAGTTGCCCCGGTTAAAGAAATACGCTCTTTCTGAGGAGCCTGGCGCGTAACAAGATTCACAGAACCACCAATAGCATCAGCGTCCATATCGGCAGTAATGGCTTTGTTCACTACAACTGTTTGAATCATATCAGAAGGAATAAGATCCAATTGTACTTTACGATTAT
>BB_Man_B_Liq_inBBDRAFT_1000186_pt1 | contig 11712 bp, 26 predicted proteins | sample BBManParaguerPR_4_FD_10244 | JGI IMG/M metagenome (IMG submission 10244) | reverse complement strand
TTGGTTGCTTATGAGGTTATTATACGACCAAACACACCCCACCACAAGGAGGAGTGTGCCAGTTTTTCAAGTGTCCTCAATCAATATCTTCATATCTTTCACGGTCTTCACGATACCAATCCAAATTCCGAGGTCTAAAATTCATAAAATTAAAAGTAAATTGAAACCATTTATACCGAATAGAAAATCCGAATACATCGTGAGAACCAAACCCAAACAAAATACAAGGAAATCGTTCAGTGGCAGGGAATTCGTCCCATTGGACCCTACAATCAATCAAGGCAAACTTTGGATAATGGGAGAGGATTTGGAAGAACCATTCCTTCCCAAAATCTTCATATGTTACAGTATCAAGGATTTTCATCGTTATTACTCCATCTTTCAAAGTTCCAAGTTCTCTCTAAGAATCCAAAATCTATTCCAAATCTATGTGCCCAGAAAATCACGGAAAAAAGTTTTCCCGTCCCCATAGATATTTGTAGATAAGGCCATCCTGGATGTTCTCCCCATGATATACATCCTTGAAAAAATGCCCATCGTTTTGTGAATAGCACTTGGAGATAAAGGTCTGTGCCGTATTCAGTTCTCTTGGTGAATTTGATAAGTTTCATCAGTGTGTCCTCAAAACCCAATGTTGAACATAAGTAGGCCAAGGTTCCTCTTTCTGTTGCATTGTAGCATACCAGTGATACCCGTACTCGTCAATAGCATCAAGATGATGAACACCGTGTTTATCAATGGCACGGGAGATAGATTTGAAATGTTTTGGTTTAGTCATTTGAGTTCCTCAAGTAGAGAGACAGCAGTAAGCAAATCTTTTCCGTGTTGTAGGTATGCTGTATCAATCATTTCGTTGTTTTGTGTCCAATACAGAAACTCTTTGATGAGATATTCCGCTGTTTCTTTTTGTTGTTCAGTCATACTTTGCCTCTACTTCCATTACTCGTTTCATAAAACTATCATCACCATGATCACCTGAATACAGATAATCAATATGACGCATAATCTCTGCCATCTTTCTCATTTTAGGCAGTTGCTCTTTCAGATACTCAATTACTTCTGGTGCGAAATTATAGGAATGCCCATACTCATCCTTTTTGTCCTGAATTTCTTCTTCTAACTCATCAGCAAACTGTGATACCTTGTAGTAATCGTAACCGCAGTTACCGAAGTGTCCACCACTCATTGTTGTGCCTCCAGTTCATTAAGTTTCAGGTTAATAAGTTCATGTATAGTAATTTTATTCAGATCAATACCAGCATCTTGACAATCCAAGATAAACTCCATGACTGCTCCCAGAATGAGACAAGCACGACGATGATCATGTGCTGTTAGAGTATCTTGTGGCATGGCAACATACTTTACCACATGCTCGTAGAGTTCATCGTAAGTCATTCTTCATCCTCCTCAAATCCACCAATACCAATATCTACAAAAGTAGAACCATCAACATCCTCAAAAAGTTGGAAGTCAAAATCACCTCCATAGAAGTGATACTTGAAACCGTCTGTAATCCTTACTTCTTGGTCAAGTGGAAACTCTTTGAGTTTTTCAATCCATTCAGAAACAGTCATTTGAATTGCTCCAATACATCAATCACATGTTGAATACAATCTTTAGGGATGTGAATGGTTTGAACTTCTTCTTTTCCATTACCATCTTGCATACTTACAGTTCCATACTCATCGGATGAAAAATCAAAACTGAAACCATACTCATCATGGAGTATTTTGAATTCCTTGGCGATAGTGTAGCTCATAGGAGAACCCCCTTTGTTTATGTGCTTATTATAGGGCAAAACCACCCCCTAGTCAAGGGGTGGTGTGTCAGTTCTTCAAGTGTCCACTGTTGATGCTCATCCAGAAATCTTGATATAAGTACCTATCATCCAGACGATAATCACGATGGTTGATGAGACGATACCAACACCATATCGGCGTGTAACGAAGATACTTATTGGTTATTATCAGTTTATTCAGTAGTCTCATCATCCTCCAACTCTACACCATCGGTGAGATTTTTCAACCTCTCCATAAATGCTTCATCCACTGGGATGACTTTCTCTTTGCCAGTTTGAATATCTTCTACCATTTGTTGTAGGTACTCCAGGAATTCTTTGGGATAGGTGTCATCCTCTCCCAGGTCATACCAAAAACAATTATAACACTCCTCAAAGGGATCATCTGAATTCAAGAGAGCATAATCTTTCCAGTTACCAGTCATCAGGTCACCCCAATTTTGAAATGAGTGCCTGATGCTCTGCCAACCAGTCATCCAACAATGACGGACCCAATAGTCCCACCAACTGAGTTTAGTTTTTTTGTTTGCTGTGCCAAGCACGGCTCTACTAAAAATCATTATTTTTCCCTCGATAGTTTCTGATGAGCTCAATCACACAATACCCAAATCCAAACCAAGCCATGGCAGTAATAACTTCAATTCCCATTCCGGTCTCCTTTCGTTAGAATTTGAAAATCTTGTAATTTACCATCTTTGAAGTGAATACGACAATCGGGCCAAGTTTCCCAACTGCCTCCCCATTGATCAGGATAGATGGTGATGTATTTGGTAATGTTCCACGGACTTACCTTCCCGTGATTTCCATTTGGAATCCAACGGAAGTTGAATAATGCTACTTCATGATAACCCTCATCACCTTCTTTGAGTTCAACAAAGTCAGCAGTATGGGAGTAATCAATCAGATACAGTTGTCCATCTGGTGAAATCCAGTATTGAGACATTGTGCCACCAATGCCCTCTTCAATGTCTTTTGTTTGGCAAACGCCAGAGAAGTCCTCACCCAATGGATAAGAACTTCTCACATAATCCATCATTCCCATCTTCAGTTCATCCCTGATTCTTCAGAACACAGCGCATCAATTTCCTCATCCGTGTAGGAAGGTGCATCGGGATTCTGAAGACGAGAAAGTCGTGCTTTCAGATCCAGATTTTCTTGGTACAGTTTGCGATAGGAACCAGGAGTTGCTTGAGTTTCTTCAGGAACAGTTCCCATCGGTCCTTTCCTAACCCGCATCAGTTCTTTCTCAATCTCTATTTGCTTCTGTACTTCCTCCTGAAGTCTCTTGCCAAAGTCTTCTGCCATAATGAGATCATACTCATCACAGAGTTTCCGCATCAAGTTCTCATCACCATCAGGATTGAAGACAGTGCTCATCATCCCAGAAGCAATAGTCTGCTCACTATATCCCATTGTGAGCATCACTTTCTTGAAAAACCCGAACACTTGAGTCGAGCTCAAGTCTTCAGCAGGGACTTCGAAAGTGTAGTTTTCTTCTGGAAGAAAATCAGTTTCATAAGAAGAGTACTTACTCGGAGTATTCTTGGTAGTAAATTGAACTTTGAGTTTAGCTTCGTAAGTCACTGGTGGTAAGGGCAATCGGGGTGGAAAGTGAAGCGCGTACAGACACCGTACGTTTCCATTAGTTTAGCATCTCGTTGGGCGAGGAAAGCGTTGTAACCGAGAATAATTACAAAAGAAAACAAAATTGGGAACACGAATGGTTTCATTGTGCCACCTTGCGAAACTCCTCCAGCCACTCCTCACCCATCAACTCAACGAGCTTCTCGTGGGTGACTCCTTTGATGAACTTCATGGCTTCTTGAAACCTCCGCTCATTCTCCTCAGGGGTGATTTCCGGTGCCTCCGCACAAACAATCTCCCATCCCTTATTTACATAGAGCATCCCGTCATCTTCATTTAACCAGTAATCACCTTTCTTCGGCACCCATTCGCTGACAGCATCACAGATGCGGTCGGTAAGGTAATCGGTTTTAGTGTTGTAACCGATTTCGTCTCGAAGAGTGCTCCAAACATAGTTATAGAGGCTGTCACGGTCAAACATTGGCAAGCTCCTTAAGGTTGAGGCGAGGGGCAATCGAGTCATAGTGGAAGAATCCGCTGTTGGTCCCCTGGAACATTCGAGTTGGATTCAGTGCGTGCTTATCAGCAAGGTTGAATGAATACTTCTTGAGCTCTTTCAAAGCCTTGGCACACTCATCGTAGGTGAGGTTGAGGTCGGTTTCTACACGCCAGAGCAAGCGATAGGATTCCCCACCATTGGCAGGGTTGTTGCTGAATGTATAATAACCGAGCCAAGGTTTCAAACCTTTATGAGTCAGCCAACCAATCATGTCTTTGGCAGAAACCTCACACACGTCAAAGTCAAGACCTGCCAGAGTCTGTGTGCGCCACACGAGTTTTTCAAATTGCAACTCCATCAGGTCCCGACCATTCATAAGTCCCTGATAAAAAGGGCAACCCTTAACGGTAACAGCACGAATGAAATCGTGCTCGCTGAGCGCATCCCACGGCTTTTGAATCATAGATTCCCTCAATTTGCCATATTCCTGCAGCGACTGGGGCTTCGCAGTGCGGGGGTCGCCGATGTGGCACAGGACGGAGTTGGTCATTTGTAAGAAAGTTGTTTCTTGAGGGCGCTTAGCGCCTGTTTGCGAGCGCGGATCTTGCCCTTAGCAATTCCGCGTGTGCGTTTACGTTTTCCTGAGTTGTGTTGCCAATTGGGGGTCATTGCCTTGAACTTTGATCATGCTATAAGCATAGCAAAAAACCCCCGACCCGTCAATGGGCCAGGGGTGGGGTTAACCGAACCTTTTGTTCGGTAATCAGGCATCAGCAGCAGCTTCTTCAGCAGGAACTTCCAGATTGAAGGATTCCAGAATGTCAGTGTAACCAGCCTGAGCGATGCTACGAATCACATCATCATCAGACAAGTTGCCGATAGCGGCTTGGACTGCTTCGCTATAAACACGAATCAGCTCGCGAAGAGGTGCGTTTTCGATAACGCGGGAGGTCAGAACGTTGACCACGTCGGTGCGGTTTTCCATAAAAGAAGGTATGAAGGACGAGAGTAAAAGATTGTGAGCGAGCGTCTCTCTGCGTCTCGCTACACATAAACATAGCTACTCTCTAAAAACGTAAACCCCCTTTATAATTTGTTATTATTTAAAGCAAAAAAGGATCCTGCAAACTTCGAGCGAAGTTGCAAGTCAAGGGAATTCATGTCCAGTCTCCTTGCAGCCTTCGTCATAGAGGCACCGTCATCCCAATAAATCCAAAGAGTAACCAACCCGTTGGGTTCATAAGCAGAGTCTTTTCTTATGAAACCTGGTTGACGTCGAAGTTGAGTCGTCCAGATTTCCTCATCTGCTTTCAAAAAATCTTCAATTTTATCAACAGGGGAGACAATGAATTTTAAATTTTCAATGAACATTTATTGACTCCATTTATCTAGGGGGCAGTTCATCGACTCAAATGACGCCTTAATGCTCATAAAACAAAGGCACACATCACATTGATCGATGTCATCTCGGTAATGGTCACATGAGTGACAAATCTCCAGACGCTTTTTACGAACCTCCCTTGTGGCTAATTTCGGGTTCTTTAGAACTTCGGCTGCACTGTCCTTGAGTGAAGCAGCAAAGTTTCTACGGCAGCATTCTGGAGATTCGGACATTTGACTCAATTAAAGGGTAGGTAAGGAGGGTGCCTACGGCACCCGCCCGACTTTTACACTCAGACGGTGGCCATCTCGTGCAGGACAGCCATCGCACGACGGTTGATGTCAGCGCCTTTGCCGAAGTTTGCGTAGTTGAAACGACCATCCGAGCTCTTGCGAGAATAGTGAGTAGCATACTCGGTGACGGCGTTGAAGGCGTCATACATGGTTTTACCTTCGTTACCCCGACCGTTGTAAAACAGGTGGTTGAGTTGGCTCACGAAGGAGTCACGCATCGAGTCCGCTTTCTTGCCGTAGATGTTTTCCACGGCCTCACGGAATTGGCTGCTGGTGCAGCGAGTGCCAGCAAGAGTTTCAACATACTCGCTGTACTTACGCATCGCATCGTTCACATAGTTGACTACGACGGTAGACTCAAGCACACGCTCAGTCACGCCTACAGAGTGACGGAACTTCTCACCAATGTCGCTGTAAGCCATGGCAAACGTGTTCGAGCAGATAACCCGAGTTGCGGTGGTGCCGATAGCCACAGAAGCATTACCAGTGTGACCATTCAGCAGGGTGATGAGACCTTTATAGTTCTCACCAGCAACTTGAAACTCGGTGTTAACTTCAGCCTGAATAAAGACCTTGGCGCCCTTGCTAAGGTAGCCCTGGTTCTTTACAGTCAGCACGCCTTCGGAAACCATAGGAGCGATGAGAGACTTGAGGTCTTCATTTTGTACCAGCTCATAGCTCGGAGAAACAACACCAAGAGCCGTATCGTTGTCGTCTCGGACAACAGCTTGTTTCTCGGTCCAGGGCACCATGTTGCCCTCGGAGTTGATGTAGCACAGGGTCCGCTTGGAAACGGTCCAGTCGAGCTTGTCGTTGATGGCGAAGGCGGTCATGTGGTTTCGTTGTTTGACGATGTTAGTAACATAGCCCAGTTGGGCTGGAAAGTCAAGCGATCAAAGGGTCGGTTTACCGAACACAGTAGTTTTTACTGCTGGTCCATCCCTGCGGGCAGGGCCCCCCTCCGTTGTAGTAAATCTGAGTGTTTCCTACGGGCACACAGGAATTACCTGAAGTATATGTCCCCGTGGGACATTGGCCTTGGCGGTAAACAGGATTGGATTGTGCAAGCACCGCTTGTCCCATTAAAAAAGCCGACAGGCAAAGAAGGAATGATTTCATAGCAATCAGATGGTGGTGAAGTCGCCGAGCACCAGAAACTCTTCTTCCTTATCGTAAGCAGCCGCCATCTCCAAACCTTCGGCTCGCAAGGTCTCGGCTTCCTTGTGATAACCGTTGGCATACAGAAATTCAACCTGAGTGGCCATCTCTTCGAGGCGAACAGTAATAAGGGTTTGAAGCTGGTCGCTAGTCATTTAGTTTGATTAAACTTTGTTTACAATAACAGCAGTGGGCTGCCCCGTCAAGGACGGTTAACCGACCTTATCAGATTCATCCAGTAAGTCAGGAGCATACATCTCGGCGTGCATACACAGATCAACCCACTCTTGAAAAATTAAATCCTCATAGAGAAGGTCCCATACACATCTCCTCATTTCCTCAAGAGTCATCTCCGGAAATCATCCCTTCGACGATTCTTTCTACAAACTCTGGTCTGTCTTCCTCGGTCCAGTTTATTGTCATTGTTTTGAATTAAGGAGGGCAACTTGATACAAGACCAGGTATCCGGTCAAGTCTTTGATTACATCCTCGTCTTCGTCTATAGACTGGTTGCGAAGGCGGGATAGTTTGTCATCTAGGCGGACTCGAATTTGCTCCAAAGTGTCGGATTTACTGAAAATCCTTACCGGGTTGAGAGCCGAGTCCCCGTATTTTCTATTTTTCTCCAGCAAAAGCTCTTTAATGGAGTCACAAACTTCTTCAATTTTTTGCTGTGTTTGATTAAAATCAGTTGTCATAAAGTCTCCACTCCAACGAGGAAGCAAGGTCTTTCAGTATAATCTCTTCTTCCTCAAGTAAAGCAGCGTAGGTCTCGGCACCCCCACTCTCCATTGTCTCACGCTCTACACTTATTCTTCGAGCTTCCCCATTCAAAGACCTGATAATCCTCTCAATATCTGGCTTGGTGAGGGCCAAGCTTTCAAAGTCAAAATTTTCCATTTTAGAACAAACTTGCTTGAACTTTGTCGAGTTGTTGGAGGAAGAGGTTCATTCTCTTGGCTTCTGATTTAGCCTCTTCAAGCTGGTTACGTGTCACCAAAGTGGCAATAATTTGAGAATGAGAAGCTCGGATCTTCTCCGAAAAAGCTTCCACACACTGTGAAACAACTAGCCATTCGTCATTGGTTAGAATAACCGCTCGTTTGATTTCTTCGTTCTGTGGCTCATCGTAAATCACGACATCCATGGCTCAATGGTCCTCTTGTTCTTTTTTGATTTGGGTAGCTATCCTATTAGCGTTTCTTCTTATGCTATATTGAATCCATGGGGAGTCAGGGTGATAGCGGAATTTAAACCATTGTCGTGATAGCCATAACCTTAAACTCTCAAGTTTAAGAACGATCCACGGGGAGACGTTGGGATCAACCGCCATTGCATACACAATCACTGACCCCGCTATCAACCACGACCAATTTAGCATTGACATTATCAATTCTGGGTGATTGAGTTTGTTATCGGGGTCTGGAGGGTTGCCTTTCGACGCTTCAACATCTCCCACAACCCTGCCCGTAATTTTGGACAGGTTGCTATATTGTAAGCTTCAACCAGACGAGTAAATGCTACATCAGGATTAGGAATCCGAAGATTTTCTTTAGATAGAATTTCTTTGGTAAGGTCGAGCTCACCTGGCTTCCCTTTGACTCGGGCACGTCCAAAGTTTCCAGTGTGAGTGCCCGTGGTTCGAAGACCGTGGTTGTTTGGCATTTGTTGCTTGTTGATGCCTGTAATGTAGCATGTTGCTTTAGCTTCCCCAAGTAGGGAAAACCGAACAATGCCCGAAGACGGGATCGAACCGCCGACAATCTCGGTGTAAACAAGGTGCTCTACCGCTGAGCTATTCGGGCATAAAATCACTCAAACTCAGTGAAAACATTAAAAGAAATTGTTGTTCTCTTTTTGAGCGTGGGATTCACATAGTGAGGGAGACAAGAGGGAAAAATAATTACACTACCTTCCGTTATCTCTTCAGTACTAAAATTACCTTGGAGGTAAGACACTTGGCCCTGATGGAAAAAAGCCGTAGAATTAACCTCGTTTAACTCAAGTAAGTAAATTCCGGAAAAAGATGCTCCACCATGATCGTGAACTTCCTGAAAAAAATTTGCCTCGTATTGATTGAACCAGATCTCAGAGATTCTACTTGTTAAAGCTCTTTGGGATAAGGTAACTTCAGAGAGGCAAGCATCTAAAGGATCCCAAACAATCTCCTTCTTTAAGACAGGGTCCCCAAGAAAAGAGACTTTCTTCCCGAAAGAGGAATGAACGGTGCAATTCCAGTGAGGTACAACCAGATCTTCTGGAATTTCTTTTATTAGTTGGTCAATTTGGGGAAGCAGTACTTTTTTGATTTCCTGATGGCGCTCTACTTTCCCCCACCAAACAAATGGACCTGGGAAGGTATACAACATGGTTTAAAGGATATTGGAAGCCCCGATAACGCTCGGGGCAGGCGACACGGAAGGGGATTTACGGGGCCCGAAGGCCCCTAACGATTAGCAATCAGAATTTAAATGCGGCTCCCACAGATCCAACCGGTGCGTAATTTTCTACACCGTTGTCTCCGAAAGGAAGCTTCAGATTGGCGAAACCAACAAAGCTTTTCGAAAGGCTCACTTCGGTGCCGATAATACCGTAACCGTTTACATCCTCACCGTACATGCTGTAGGTGCCGTCAGCAGCACCAATTGCACCACCCACACCAATGCCTCCAAAAGCATTCCAGCTGGACACGGTAGAACCGTCTACCATTTCTTTACGCTTGAGGGGGAAGTCCACAGTCAGAGCACCACCCAGAGCGGTTTGACCGTTGTCTACAAAAGACAGTTCCGGACGCAGAGATACCGCAAAGTTTTTCTTGGTTTCGTAGAGTTTAGCACGACCAGTCAAAGTCACGCCAGCGTTATAATCGCCATCGCCAATAGTTTCGTCAGACGAGTAACCAGTAAAGGCAAGACCAGCATAGTTACCCACACCTTCTTCACGGCGCTCCACAATAGCCTCCAGTCCCTCTACCCGAGTGTCGAGAGCGGAAATCTCTTTGGAGAACTCGGCTTGAAGGGCAGCAGCAGTGGCTGCATCGGCAGCAGTGTAGAACTTGGTAACGTTGTCCAGACAGGCATTCACCAGAGCAGCCATTTCTTGACGGCTTGCAGCTTGGTCAGGTTTAAAGGTTCCGTTGGGGTAACCTGCGATACAACCGTAAGTCTCAATCAGGTTGCTGATTGCCTGATAGCTCCAGTCTGTAGGTTGCACGTCGCTCAGTTGAGAAACGGAAGTTACTTGTGCCATGGCGGGTGCAACTAGAGTGGAAGCAGCGACACCAGCGGCAAGGAAAGATTTAATCATTTTGTCTTTCTGTATAGGGCGCCCGTTAGAGTATCGGGCGAAGCGGGTGGGGGTAGTCGAAACCCCGTCGTCTGCTTGGAAGGCAGAAGTATTAGCCGTTATACGACACCCGCAGTAAAAGGTGCCGAAGCACCTATATAATAGTCTACATCAAGACTCGTAAACTATGCTACCGTGTAGCACACGTTGATGTGACCTCGGCTGGCGGGAGCCAGAGCTGTGAAAGCTGCATAGGACAGGTCCAGTTCCCTACCTGACACGAATGGGCCTCGGTCGTTTACACGGACGATTACAGATCGTCCACCGTGTGTTACTCGAAGACGGGTCCCAAAAGGCAGTGAGCGGTGTGCCGTTGTCATTGAGTAGGTGTTAAACCTTTCACCGTTCGCTGTGATTTGACCATGATAACCATCGCCAACCCCGTAAAATGATGCCCCACTGCACGTAGCTGCTTGTGCCGAAGGTGAGACAAAAGTTGTTGGAAGGCAAATGGCGGCGAAAATGGCCAAAGACTTGAGTTTGGAAAAAAGCATCCAGAAAAGTAGAAATCAACATCCACCTCGCAAAGTGTGGTCCCGTGTTTCAACGGCACTTGTGGGTGGCCCTGAGAGTTTAGGGTGCAATATCAGCACCCGAGTTGCCCCGTGCGGTGTTTGCACGGCCCTTCTCATAAAAGGGTCGGTCAAGGCAACGGGAAAAATGTAGCAAAAATAAAGGGGAGGTAAACTCCCCCGTGACGCTCAGAGTCTAGGCAGCGGCGCTGACCAGAGTCCTGCGGAATGAAACGATGTTGTTGAGACTTGTTCTCAGAACCCTCTGCCCGGTCGATAACCAGTTTACCCCCATTGTGCCGTGTGTTTGTGAGACTGAATGGTCGCTGTAAATGAGGCGCCCCACTGGAACCTCACTACATTAACCAACCACGGCGAGTGGAGGTAAGGCGAGTCGAACGCCTGTGTCGGACAGATTGTTGCCCCGAAGGGCAATCGTCGATACTGGATTTGAACCAGTGACCTCCTCGATGTCAACGAGTTGCGCTACCGCTGCGCCAATCGACGATAGGACCGCTGGGAATTGAACCCAGTTCACACCGTTATAAGCAGTGGGCCTTAACCAATAGGCGACAGTCCCTCGAAAAACTCATCCCAACTACTCTTATAGTGTAGGACATTGTGACAGTTGTGACAAAGCAAGTCACACTTATCTAACTCTCTCCTCACCTTATCCCACTTCAGGTTGGCAAAGGTCCTGGAGTCAAGGCTTAACTCTTTCTGGGAAGGCTCACGATGGTGGAAGCAAAGGGTGGAGGGCCTGCTCTCTCCGCAAGTCTGGCATTTACCTCCCTTAGATTGAATGGCTTTCCACTTGTTAAAATAACCCCTCCTCTTTTGAGGACCGTAGGTATCTCTACCTTGGGTGCTAGGGTCATTTTTGTACCGCCATCTCGATCTACATTTGTCGCTGCACCATTTTTTGAGTCTCCCCTTAGTTTTTCGTATGTTTAGGATGTCACATCCGCACCCTTGGCAAAGGGTTATGATTGTTTCCATCTGGAGAATGAATAAGTTAATAACCTTATAGGTTATTGCCCCCAGTTGTAAACAAACGGAGAGGGTGGGATTCGAACCCACGGAGGCTTTCACCTCGCTAGTTTTCAAGACTAGAGCCTTAAACCACTCGACCACCTCTCCAA
>BB_Man_B_Liq_inBBDRAFT_1000185_pt1 | contig 11756 bp, 11 predicted proteins | sample BBManParaguerPR_4_FD_10244 | JGI IMG/M metagenome (IMG submission 10244) | reverse complement strand
GCAGGCAACCCGAATCCGAATGTTGCGACATTCAAATTCGGCCCAATGGCAGGGTCGCAAGCTGCCACAACCCGTATCCGTCTCGCAGGCGAGCAGGATGTGGTCGCCATTGCGAAAATGCCCGATGGCAGCTTTGCCAAGGCGGTTTCCAACGTAAAAGTCACCATCGGCGGCTGCGGCGGCTAATAGGCAGAGGGTTAGAAAAATGGCAGAGAATGTAACACCACGCGTCCGCGCCCCTCGTGAAGCTTCGGCTGGCGAAGTGGTTTCCGTGCGCACCTTGATCAGCCACCCCATGGAAAGCGGTATGCGCCGCGATGGCGATGGCAACACGATCCCACGTTCGATCATCAATCGCTTTGTTTGCACCTTTAACGGCGAGACTGTGGTCGATGTCACGATGGAACCCTCCATCGCAACAAACCCTTATTTTCAGTTTGAAGCCAAAGTGATGGAGTCGGGCACGTTCAACTTCACTTGGTATGATGATGATGGCTCGGTTTACGAGGATAGCTCGGACATCACCGTAAGCTAATCTGATCCATCGCAAGGGAGGGCGAAGGATGACACATAAAACAAAACTCGCAACGGCAGCTTTGGCAGCACTGTCTTTGTCTGTATCTTCATTGGCCCTTTGGGCCGATGAGGACGCAGATCTGGTGGTCAATGGCGAGATCGAAATGGTCGTGCGCACCGATGCGCCTGCGCATTTGGATGGGGCGCTGAGCACCATCTATTCGGGTTGGGTCTTCCGCTCGGACGAGACGCAAGCCATGCAAATGGATGACTTCGATAACCCCGCAATGCTTTTTGCAGAGCAGGGTCAGGAGTTGTTCAACACGGCCATGGGCGCGAATGGCGAAAGCTGTGCTTCTTGCCACTCGAACCCAGACGACCTGAACCGCGTGCGCGCCACCTATCCGCAATGGGATGAGGAACATGGCACTGTGCAAACAGTCGAGATGCAGGTTCAAGAATGCCAAACCGAAAGCATGGGCATGGCCGAAGCTTGGGGGATCAATTCCCAAGAGATGCTGAACATGACGGCCTATATCGCCTCAATCGGGCGGGGTCAGGTGATTGACGTGGCCATTGACGGGCCTGCGCAAGACACATGGGAAGCAGGGCGCGAGATTTATTACACGCGTTTTGGTCAGCTTGAGCTGAGCTGTGCAAGTTGCCACGAACAAAACTATGGCAACTACATTCGTGCAGATCACCTTAGCCAAGGGCAGATCAATGGGTTCCCAACCTATCGTCTGAAGAACGCGCGCCTCAATGGCATACATAACCGTTTCCGCGGCTGTGTCCGTGACACGCGCGCTGAAACCTTTGCCATCGGTAGCGATGAATTTGTTGCGCTGGAACTTTATGTTGCCTCGCGCGGCAATGGTCTGACGGTCGAAGGTCCTTCGGTTCGAAACTGATTTGCTACTTGCCCGCCTTGGGGATCCTGAGGCGGGCATTTTGCATCTAAACATATGCAATTTATAGAATGTGAGTGACAGAATATGATCGCACGCCGCCATTTCCTTCAGGCTGCTTTGGCCACGACCGCGCTTTATGGCGCATCGGGCTTTGGCAATTGGGCCAAACTTGCCGCGCAACAAACCCTGACGCAGGAAGATCTGATTGGCACAGGCGGGGCAGGGAATGTCACCTTGGTGCATATCACTGACATTCATGCGCAAACCCAACCGATTTATTTCCGCGAGCCCGAGTTCAACTTGGGCGTGGGCTCTGCCTTGGGGCAGGTTCCGCATTTGACGGGCGCAGATTTCCGCGCGGCCTATGGCATCTCGCAGGGCAGTCATTTGGATTATGCGCTGACCTATAGTGACTTCGCGGCCCTTGCCCAAGGTTATGGCCGCATGGGCGGGCTTGACCGCATCGCGACTGTGGTCAACGCCATTCGCGCCGAACGGCCTGATGCGATTGTCTTGGACGGGGGCGATACATGGCAGGGGTCTTTGCCCGCTTTGCGCACCAATGGCCAAGATATGGTGGATCTTTTCAACGCGCTTGGCGTGGATGCCATGACCTCGCATTGGGAATTCACGCTTGGCTCTGACCGCGTGCATGAGATTGTCGAAAATTCGCTGCAACCTGCCTTCTTGGGCGCGAATATTTTTGACGCTGAATGGGATGAACCCGTTTTTGACGATTACAAATTGTTCGAGCGCGGCGGCACCATGGTTGCGGTGATTGGGCAAGCCTTCCCTTATATGCCAATCGCCAATCCAGGTTGGATGTTCCCTGAATATAGTTTCGGGCTGCGCCGTGAACGCATCGCCGAAGTGGTCGAGGAGGTGCGCGGCCTTGGTGCTGAGGTGGTCGTTCTACTGTCGCACAATGGCTTTGACACAGACCGCCAATTCGCCCGCGACATACCTGGAATTGATGTGATCCTGACAGGTCACACCCATGATGCGCTGCCTGACGCGGTTCAGGTGGGCAATACATTCCTCATCGCCTCGGGCAGTCATGGCAAATTCGTCAGCCGTGTTGATTTGGACGTGCGCGATGGCGCGCTGCAAGGCTTGACCCATCGGTTGATCCCGATCTTCTCAGATGTGATTGCGCCTGATCCTGACATGGCGGCCTTGATTGCGCAGACCCGCGCGCCCTTTGAGGCCGAGATGGGCGAGGTGATCGGCACCGCAGGGTCGCTGTTGTATCGCCGCGGTAACTTTAACGGCACATGGGATGATGTGATCTGTAACGCCCTGATCAGTCAACGGGACGCACAGATTGCGCTATCCCCCGGTTTCCGTTGGGGGCCAAGCGTGCTGCCGGGTCAAGAGATCAAGCGCGAAGATATCTATAACGCGACCGCCATGAGCTATGCGCAGGCCTATCGCACTGAGATGACCGGCGAATTCCTAAAAGTCGTAATGGAAGATGTGGCTGATAACATCTTTAACCCCGACCCCTATTACCAACAGGGCGGCGATATGGTTCGCGTGGGCGGTATGGGATATCGGATTGATGTCAACGCGCCAGCGGGCAGCCGCATTTCCGAGATGACCCTGCTTGAAACAGGCGAACGCATCGACCCTGCTGCCTCTTATGTCGTGGCGGGTTGGGCCAGCGTGAATGAAGGAACCGAAGGGCCTGCGATTTGGGATGTGGTCGAAGACCATATCCGTGCGCAAGGCACCGTCACAGTTAACCCCAACACCAGCGTGGATGTTGTTGCGGGCTAAGCCTCGCCCGCATTGATTATTGAAGGAGCTGACATGGCTAAAGACGATGGTTTCACCCCTTCGCGGCGGCAATTCCTGAAAGGGGCCGCAGTTACAGGTGGCGCTCTTGCTGCAGGCAAGGTTTACGCGCAGGCGGCCCCCGATCCATTGATCACGGAAATGCAGCCTTGGACGCAGTATCTCGGGCCCGGCGTGGATGCCGCGCCCTATGGTATGCCATCCCCGCATGAGGCCCATGTGGTGCGCCGCAACGTGCCATGGCTGACCGCCGATACCGTATCATCGGTCAATTTCACGCCGCTGCATGAGCTTGATGGGATCATCACCCCCAATGGCCTGTGCTTTGAGCGCCATCACGGCGGGGTGGCCGAAATCGCCCCCGAAGATCATCGCCTGATGATCAACGGCTTGGTCGATAATCCGCTTGTCTTTACCATGCAGGACATCATGCGCTTCCCGCGTGAGAACCGCGTTTATTTCCTCGAATGCGCGGCCAATTCAGGGATGGAATGGCGTGGCGCGCAGTTGAACGGCTGCCAATTCACCCATGGGATGATCCATAACGTGGTCTATACAGGCGTGCCCTTGCGCCTGCTGCTTGAAGAGGCAGGGGTGAAAACAAATGGCACATGGATCCTGCCAGAAGGGGCGGATGCCTCTGGCATGACCCGTTCCATCCCTATGGAAAAGGCGCTTGATGATTGTCTTGTCGCCTTCAAGATGAACGGCGAGGCGCTGCGCCCTGAACAGGGCTATCCGCTGCGTCTTGTCGTGCCGGGTTGGGAAGGGAATATGTGGGTGAAATGGTTGCGCCGCATCGAAGTGGGCGATCAACCATGGCATCACCGCGAGGAAACCTCGAAATATACCGACCTTCTCGAAAATGGTCAGGCGCGGCGCTTCACATGGGAGATGGATGCAAAATCCGTCATCACCAATCCAAGCCCGCAAGCCCCCATCACCCATGGGCCTGGCCCAACTGTTTTGACAGGGGTGGCTTGGTCGGGCCGCGGCACAATTCCGCGGGTTGATGTGACATTGGATGGTGGCATCAATTGGCACCAAGCGCGCATGTCTGGGCCATCCTTAGACAAGTCGATGCATCGCTTCTATTTCGAATTTGATTGGGATGGGCGGCCCTTGCTGTTGCAAAGCCGNGCCCATGACAGCACGGGCTATGTGCAGCCCACCAAGGAAATGCTGCGCCATGTGCGCGGTGAGAACTCCATCTACCACAATAACGGGATCCAGACTTGGGCGGTGGATGAAAACGGCAATGCGGAAAATGTGGAGGTTGGATAAGATGAATAAGGTAATCAGTCTTTCCGCAGCCCTGTTGATGGGGGGCGCAACCTTTGCGCTTGCTGAGAATGCGGCCCCGTCTCGGGATGGCGGCTATGGTTTGGGTCGCACCGCTTTGCCCGAAGAAATCGCGGCATGGGATATTGATGTGCGCCCCGATGGTCTGGGCCTGCCCGTTGGATCGGGTGATGTGTTCACGGGCGAAGAATTATGGATTGATAATTGCTCGGCTTGCCATGGTGACTTTGGCGAGGCCCGTGGCCGTTGGCCCGTGATTGCGGGTGGTTTTGGCACTTTGCAAGGCGAAGACCCCAACAAGACAGTCGGGTCATATTGGCCTTATCTGTCGACTGTGTGGGATTATGTCCACCGCGCAATGCCCTATGGCAATGCTCAGAGCCTCAGCAATGATGAGGTCTACGCGATTGTGGCCTATATCATGTATTCCAACGATCTCGTGGATGATGATTTCGAATTGTCGAATGAGAATTTCCTCGAGGTGCGTTTGCCTAATGAAGAGAATTTCTTCATGGATGACCGCGCCGAGGTGGAATTGCCCATGTTCAGCGAAGCGGTCTGTATGGAAAACTGCGCCGAGAGTGTCGAGATCACGGCACGCGCGGCGGTTTTGGATGTAACCCCAGAAACCGAGGGCGATGCGGCCGCCGCTGAGGTGGTTGAGGTTGCCGCCGCCGCCGAAGAGGCCGCGCCCGCAGATACAGGCCCAAGCCCAGAATTGGTTGCTGCAGGTGAGGAAGCCTTCCGCGCCTGTCGCTCTTGCCACCAAGTGGGCGAGGGCGCGCGCAATGGTGCGGGGCCGCAGCTGAACGGCATCTATATGGCAACCGCGGCCCATGCCGAAGGGTTCCGCTATTCCCCTGCCTTTGAACAGGCCCGCGCCGATGGTCTGGTGTGGGATGATGAAGCGCTGACTGCCTATCTGATGGATCCGCGCGGTTATCTTCCAAATAACCGCATGGCCTTCCGTGGATTGCGGGATGCGGCAGATGCCGAGGCCATTATTGCCTATCTGCGCGCCGAAGGTGGGGAGTAGGCGATGGGGAAACAAGGGCTCTTTGCCTTTGCTTTGATCTCTTGGGCAATGCAATCCTCCCCCGCATTGTCCGAGGGTGACCCGAGCGCTGGGCAGGCGGCATTTCGTCCCTGCGCCGCGTGCCACATGATCGGGGATGGCGCGATCAATCGCGTGGGCCCGCATCTGGATGGTTTGATGGGCCGCCCCGTTGGGGGGCTTGCGGATTACCGCTATTCTGACACGCTGACCGAGGCGGGCAATGAGGGCGAGCTTTGGACAGAAGACCGCCTCAACCGCTTTCTCGAAGATCCGCAAGGCTATTATCGCGGCACACGGATGGTGTTTCGTGGGATCAGCGATCCTGACACCCGTGCCGATTTGGTGGCCTATATCGTGGCGGAGGCGGGCAATTATGACAGTGATACCACCGCAACCAGCACAGGGGATGTGCCCCCAGAAATCGCTGCGATTTTGGCGATTGAAGGCGACTACGCCTATGGCGAGTATCTGTCATCTGAATGCACCGCTTGTCATGCGGCGCAATCGGGCGGCGATATTCCCGCGATTGCAGGACTTGCCCCCTCAACATTCATCCATGGCTTGATGAGCTACAAAACAGGCGCACGCAGCCATCAGGTGATGAGCATGATTGCCGAGAGATTGGGAGATGAAGAGATTGCCGCATTAGCGGCATATTTTGCCACTGTTGAGTGACGATCAAAGGACAACAGGGCGGGCAACCAAAAGGGAGGAATTTGGAATGCCACTCGATAGACGACAGTTCTTAACCAGCGCCGCGGCGCTTGGTGCAACCCTTGCAGCACCCATGGTGGCGCGGGCGCAAACCGCGCCCCATGTGGTCGTAATTGGGGGCGGTGCAGGCGGGGCAACAGCCGCGCGCTATATCGCCACTGGCAGCAATGGCGCCATCAATGTGACCTTGGTGGAACCGACCCGCGCCTATTACACTTGTTTCTTCTCGAATCTTTATCTTGGCGGGTTCCGCGAGATGAACAGCCTCGGCCACAGCTATGGCACTTTGGCCTCGAATTTCGGGATCAATGTGGTGCATGATTGGGCCGTTGGCGTTGATCGCGATGCAAAATCGGTCAGCTTGGCAGGCGGGGGCAGCCTGTCTTATGACCGCCTCGTCCTCAGCCCTGGGATTGATTTCATCGAAGACAGCGTTCCAGGCTGGTCGCAAGCGGCGCAAAATGCCATGCCCCATGCCTATAAGGCAGGCAGTCAAACCGAATTGCTGAAGGCGCAAGTGATGAATATGCGCGAAGGCGGTGTCTTTGCCATGATCGCCCCCCCGAACCCCTATCGCTGCCCTCCAGGGCCTTATGAGCGGGTGTCGATGGTCGCGCATTTGCTGAAGCAAAATAATCCAACCGCAAAAATCCTGATCGTTGATCCAAAAGAGTCGTTCTCAAAGCAAGGCTTGTTCGAGGATGGATGGCAGCGCCACTATACGGGCATGATTGAACGGATTGGGCCTGATTTTGGTGCCACCAATGTGTCTGTTGATCCTGACGCGATGACTGTGTCAATCGATGGCAATGTCGAGCAGGTTGATGTCTGCAACGTGATCCCTGCGCAGCGTGCAGGGCGCATTGCCCATCTGGCAGGGATCACCGATGGTAATTGGGCGCCTGTATCGGCCTATGATCTGTCATCTAAGATGGATGAAAATATCCATGTCTTGGGCGATGCGGCGGCGCAGGGCGCGATGCCGAAATCAGGGTTCTCGGCCAACAGTCAGGCCAAGGTCTGCGCGAATGCCATCGTGGCGGCCCTTGCGGGCGGTCGGGCCTTCCCACCGCGTTTCGCCAATACTTGCTGGTCACTCATTGATACCAATGACGGGATCAAAGTCGGTGCGACCTACGAGGCCTCGGACGAGGGGATTGTTTCGACCTCTAGCTTCGTGAGCGATGTGGGCGAGGATGCCGCAACCCGCGAAACCACCTATCGCGAAAGCCTTGGTTGGTATGACGCGATTACCGAAGATATGTTTGGCACGGCCTGACATAACACCACCACAAGGGCAGGGGCGCAGATCGCCCCTGCCGTCATTTGATAAAGGACTAGGCCCATGTCGTGCTGCACCGCCCCCCGTTTGTTTCTTGGCCTCATGGCTGGCCTTTTCGCGGCATTTGCTGCGCAGGAATCCCCCGCACAAGAGGCGGTGTTTTTCGAGTATGACGGCAGTTTCGAAGATGCCACTTTTGCGGTGGAAAACACCATTATTGGGCGCGGCTTGGTCATCGATTACCGCTCGCATACGGGTGATATGCTGAACCGCACCGCCGCGGATATCGGCAGCGATGTGGTGATTTTTGATCAAGCGGATATTTTCTTATTTTGCTCGGCCGCCGTGTCGCGCCGCGTGATGGAGGCGGATCCCGCGAATATCGCGCATTGCCCCTATAATATCTTTGTCACCTCAAAGGATGGTGTCGTGCAAATAGGTCACCGCACCTATCCCGATGGGCCAATGCAAGAGGTCGAGGCATTGTTGGACGCAATCATCCTAGAGGCGCGTGACCAATGAGCGCCTATGATTACGAGGGTTTTTTCGCCGCCAAAATTGACACGCTGCGCAGCGAAGGCAATTACCGCTATTTCGCGGATATTGAACGCAAGCGGGGCGCATTTCCCCATGCCCGAAATCACCATAAGGGCGGCACGCGGGACATTACTGTGTGGTGTTCCAATGATTATTTAGGGATGGGGCAACACCCCAATGTGATTGCCGCGATGCAACACGCGATTGAGCGCACAGGCGCAGGCGCGGGCGGCACGCGCAATATCTCGGGCACAACCCACGCCCATGTCGCGCTTGAGGCGGAATTGGCCGATCTGCACGGCAAAGAGGCCGCGTTGTTATTTACCTCAGGCTATGTGTCAAATTGGGCGGCCCTTGGAACATTGGCCGCGCAGATCCCTGATTGTGTTGTTCTGTCAGATGCAGGCAATCATGCCTCGATGATTGAAGGCATCCGTCATTCGCGCGCGCAAAAGATCATCTGGGCGCATAATGATTTGGCGGATCTCGAGGCGAAACTGGCGGCCCTGCCGCCAGAGCAGCCCAAATTAATAGCCTTTGAATCGGTTTATTCGATGGATGGCGATATTGCCCCCATCGCCGCGATTTGTGATTTGGCAGATCGCTATGGCGCGATGACCTATCTCGATGAGGTGCATGCCGTGGGTCTTTACGGGCCACGCGGCGGCGGGATTGCCGAAGCGCTGGGGTTAATGGATCGTCTGACTGTGATTGAGGGCACGCTTGGAAAGGCTTACGGCGTGATGGGGGGGTATATTGCGGCCAGTGCCGCATTGGTTGATTTCATCCGCAGTTTTGCCAGCGGCTTTATCTTTACCACCGCCTTGCCGCCTGCGGTTGCGGCAGGGGCCTGTGCCGCTGTGCGCCACCTGAAAACAAGCCAGACAGAACGCGCCGCCCATCAGGAACGGGTCGCAGAATTGCGCGCGCGCCTTGATGGGGCGGGCATTCCCCATTTGGCCAATGACAGTCACATCATTCCCGTCATGGTCGGTGATCCTGTGAAATGTCGCTATATCTCAGACAGGCTCTTGGATGAGCATGGCATCTATATCCAGCCGATCAACTATCCCACAGTTCCCAAAGGCACGGAGCGTCTGCGCATCACCCCAAGCCCTGTTCATGATGCAGAAGCGATGGATCATCTGGTCAAGGCGCTGTCAGAGCTTTGGGCGGAATGCAAATTGGCGCAAACCGCACGCGCCGCGCAATAGTTGACCTAGATCATCGCAGGCGGCGCAGGCCCTGTGGTCTGCTGCGCGTGTGGATAAAACCAATGAGGCGCTTTTATGATTGAGAACCTGCTCATCGCATGGGGCGAAGGCCCTGTTCTGGCGCTTGCAGGGGTGGGGGTGGGCCTTGTGTTTGGCGCGGCGGCTGAGCGGTCGCAATTCTGTCTGCGTGCCTCAACTGTTGAAGTGGCCGAAGGCCATGCAGGCCCACGGTTTTCGATTTGGCTCATTGCCTTTTTTGCCGCGCTGACCCTCACCCAAGGGCTGATTGCAGCGGGGGCTTTGGATGTGACAGCGGCACGACAATTGGCCGCCACAGGCAGTATGAGCGGGGCGATTATCGGTGGTTTGATGTTTGGGGTGGGAATGGTTCTTGCCCGTGGCTGCGCCTCGCGGCTGTTGGTCTTATCTGCCACAGGAAATCTGCGCGCGCTGATCACAGGGCTGGTTGTGACCTTGGTCGCGCAAGCGGCCTATAGCGGGGCGCTTGCCCCTCTGCGCGAGGCAGTTGTTGGCCTTTGGACAGTTCAAGGCAATGGCGCGCGAAATTTGGCAAGTGCGATTGGCCTTGGCGCCCCTGCAGCGGCCTTTTTGGGGAGTGTCGCCTTGAGTGCTGCCATCGCTTTTGCGCGCCGCCATGCAATGTCTTATGCCCGTATCATCGGGGCTGCGATGGTGGGGGCGGCGGTGACCTTGGGGTGGTTTGCGACCTATATGATCGCGCAAAATTCCTTTGAGATCGTCCCGATTTCCTCGGTTACTTTCACAGGGCCTGCGACCGATACATTGATGGCTTTGGTGGCCGAGCGAAATATCGCGCTTAGCTTTGGCATTGGCCTTGTGCCAGGTGTGTTTCTTGGCGCGGGCGCAACATCCCTTTTGGCGGGCGCGTGGAAATTGCAACGCTTCGGCCCCGATAGCCCGATGGAGCGGCATTTGATTGGCGCTGTTCTTATGGGGTTTGGCGCTATGGCCGCAGGGGGCTGCGCGGTTGGGGCAGGGGTGTCAGGTGGCGCAATCCTATCTCTGACGGCATGGGTTGCGGTGGCCGCCATGTGGGCGGGGGCCATGACCACAGTTTGGATCATGAAGGCAGGGCAAAGCCGCCCCGCCGTGACCTGATCCCCTTAATCATGCTGCATCTGCGGCCGCACCAAAGCCCGATAGATATCCTCCATCTTCACCTTGCCGATGATCTTGGTGGCATCGTTCGGGTCAGAGACGGCAAAGGTGCCATCAATGCGGCCCTTATGGGCGTTGATCACCGCCTCTAGCGTATCATCGCCCTGCACGACATCACTGCAGCCGCGCTTTGTTTTGGCGGGGCTCATGATGGATTTCACCTTCAAAACGCGGGCGCGGTTGATGTCTTGGATGAATTCCTCAATGTAGCGTGCGGCGGGGCGCAGCAATATCTCCTGCGGATCGCCTTGCTGCACGATATAGCCATCTTTCAAAACCACCAAGTGATCGGCCAGTTTCAGCGCCTCGTCCAAATCATGGGTGATGAAGATGATGGTCTTGTGCAGATCGCGTTGCAATTCCAACAGCAAATCTTGCATCGAGGTGCGGATCAGCGGGTCAAGCGCGGAAAATGCCTCGTCCATCAGCATCACATCGGCGTTTGAGGTCAAGGCGCGGGCCAGACCCACGCGCTGCTGCATCCCGCCTGAAAGCTGGCTTGGATAGCTGTCTTCCATCCCTTCAAGACCCACACGCGCCAACCATTTGCGCGCCTCATCCTCGGCTTGCTTGATATTCTCGCCGCGCGCCTCGGGCGCAAGGATTGTGTTGGCCAAGACGGTGCGATGGGGCAAAAGCGCGAATTTCTGAAACACCATCGACATAGACCGCCGCCGCAAGTTGCGCAGCGCCTCCTCGTCCATGGCCAGAACATCTGTGCCATCGAGAAAGATCTGCCCTGAGGTCGGTTCGATCAATCGGTTCAGGTGGCGGATCAGCGTGGATTTGCCAGAGCCAGACAGGCCCATCACCACGGTAATTTGCCCCTCGCGCATATCCACGTTGATATTATTCAACGCCAGAACATGCCCCGTTTCCTGCATGAAGGCGGATTTGTCGATGCCATCATAAACCTTGTCCTGCACGGCGCGCGGATTGTGGCCGTAGATTTTGAACAGGTTTTGCACCGAGATTTTTACGTCACCCAAAGCCATGGTTTCTTAGTCCCTTCTGCGGTGCTTATGATTTGTTCGACTTGTCGATGCGTGCCAAGGCGGCCTTGGAGACGCGATCAAGCATAATCGCGATCAACACGATGCCAAAACCTGCCAAGAAGCCAACACCGAGGCGCAGGTTGTTGATGCCATCGAGAACCAATGTTCCCAGACCTGGGGCCGACACGAGCGAGGCAATCACCACCATCGCAAGGCTCATCATGATCGTTT
>BB_Man_B_Liq_inBBDRAFT_1000183_pt1 | contig 11758 bp, 10 predicted proteins | sample BBManParaguerPR_4_FD_10244 | JGI IMG/M metagenome (IMG submission 10244) | reverse complement strand
GGTGTGGAACAGTTTGCCTGAGCCTTTTACCATATCGGCCGCCGTAGCATCATTGTTCATAAAGTCTGCAAATGCGGCACGGTCGAAATCAATGGTGTGCATGTGCGCGCACCGGCGCGTTATGTGCCGCTGATTGCCTCTTATGCGGCGTTCTTTGTTTTGATGTTTTATGCGTTGGAAACGACTTCGGCGGTTTCAACCGGGGCGCTGTTTACGTTATTGCCGCTTGTGTCGGCGGTATTGTCGTGGGGGATGATGAAAAAATCCGGTTCCGCAGCCGTTTGGCTGGCACTTGGGTTGGGGGCGCTGGGCGCACTTTGGATTGTGTTCGGGGGATCGTTGGATCGGCTGGTGCGATTGCACTTGAACCAAGGTGATGTGATCTTTTTCATCGGTGTCGTGGCCTATTCGTTTTACGCGGTGCTGGTTCCGCGATTAACACGTGGCGAACCGGTTTATGCGGTTACATTCGCGGTAATGCTGGGTGGGGCTGTGTCGTTATCGGTTATATATGCGTCACAGATCTGGGCCACACCCTGGGCGCAGTTGCCGCCCCGGGTCTGGATTGTTTTGGGGTATTTGGCAATTTTTGCTGGAATTTTTTCGATGTGGTTGCTGACCTATGCCGCACAACGGTTAACCCCGACCAAGGTCATGGCCTATACCTATCTGACCCCGTTCTGGGTTATATTATTAGAACCAGCCTTGGGACGGAATGTGCCCAGTTTTGCAACCCTGATGGGTGTGGTTCCCATTCTTGCGGCATTGATGCTGTTAATGCGCCAAGATGGGTGATCGGAAATATCCGCGATCCATCAGTTTTCGTAGCGCGTCGCGCCACGGCGATGGGGGTCGAAATTCAAACGCACATGCACAGGGTGGTGCGCGCGCTGTGTGCAGCCCTGTAACGCGCAGGTCTGACAGCTAAGCCCGATGGGCGTGGTTTGGGGCAGGGCATCGCCCTGGCTTAGGCCAAAATACGTGATGTCCTTGGCGAAATTTATATCGCAGCCCAAGACAACAATCATCCGCCGGTCCTGGGTTTTGCGGGAATATACCGACCTATGTGTGGTGCGTGCCAATGTGGCGTAGCGTGTGCCATCGGCCAATTCGACCATTTGCGTGGTGACGACATCGGGATTTTGATAGGCGCTGTGGATGTTCCACACTGCGCAACGTCCGCCTAAATCGGCCAGCGCCGCATTCATTGGGTTGATCCGTTTGGTAACATTGCCTGCCCGATCCAGTCGGATAAAGAAAAACGGGATCCCCTGTTTCCCACTGGCCTGAAGTGTTGTCAGGCGATGTGCCGTTTGTTCAAACGTCACGCCAAAGGCTGCGGCGATCCGATCAATATCATAACGGCTTTTCTGGGCCAGATCCCAAATGTCATCATAGGGCATCAAAACTGCGGCTGTGATGTAATTTAACAGCTCATTGGTCAGGCGCTCTTTGGTGTCGGGTTGTTTGATGTCATAGGCCAGCAAATCTTGGGTCGCCTCGATCTGGGCGGTGATATAGGCCAGTTGAAAAATGCGGTTCGGTGCATCCAGACCTTCGGACAGATAGACAGTTTGCGCATCTTGGTCGAAATTCATCAAGGTATGATTTTGCGCAGATAATTTCATCAGCACGGTTTTCACACCATGGCTGTCATGCAGATAGGATTTTAGCCCCGTATATAATTCATCCTGTGGTGCATTGATTCTGTCGCGAATGGATTGGGCGATTGTTTCCAGTCGGGGAAAATGGTTTCGATTGCGTTTGAAAAAATCGTAAATGCCCATTTCGCCCTTGGACTGATCGGCTGCGGTGCCGTCATCGGGTAAATTGGTTTGTAAATATTCGGCAAGCCGCTGATAATCTTGGTAAAGATGTTTGAACCGTTCGACGAATTGTGGGGCATGGGTCATCGCGCCGCGCAGTTGCGTCAAATCGGGTTCGGTGTTGGTGAACATCGGGTCGCGCACCATCAATCGCAGGGACGCTAAGTCGTCAGCCTCGGGTGTTTTGGCCAGATCATGGGCCTGGATGCCATAGATATCTGTCAATGCTATCAACACCTTAACCGTTAGGCTGCGTTGATTGTTTTCCAGCAGATTAACATAGGCCGCGCTGACCCCGATCCGTTTGGCAAGGTCCGCTTGGGTTTGATTATGCAGATGTCTAAGCTGCCGCAGTTTCGGTCCAACAAATATCTTTTCCATATTAACAAATTTACATAAATGCTATTTTGTTGCAATAGAAATAAACTTAGCAACACTAATATTCTTGCGTTATTTGGGGCTAAATTGTTCATTCATTCCATTCTGGCGAATTTGTACGGTCGAGGGAGGGCGGTTCAAATCCAGTACAATGGAGGAAATATTAATATGATTAACAAAGTTACACGTCGTTTTACATTAGCCGCCGTTTCGTCATTGGCCGTTCTGGTCAGCGCAGGTCACAGTCTGGCCGCAGATTGGAAACCACAAAAACCCGTTGAACTGGTCATTATGGCCGGTCAAGGCGGCGGTGCTGATCGCATAGCGCGTCTGTTCCAATCGATCATTCAGAAAGAAAACCTATCCAACATGCCCATGCTGCCCGTCAACAAAGGTGGCGGTTCAGGGGCCGAGGCATTGCGATACCTAAAGGACAAAGAGGGCGACGCACATGTCATTATGGCAACGCTGAATTCCTACTATACCACACCCCTGCGTACGGATATCGGTGTTGATATCGAAGAATTCACACCACTGGCCCGCATGGCGATGGACACATTCGTTCTTTGGGTCAATGCCGACAGCGATATTCAGACCTTGGACGATTATGTGGCAGCTGTGCAGGCTGCAGGTGGCAGTTGGAAAATGGGTGGCACGGGTACCGGCCAAGAGGATAGCCTGGTCACTGCGATGTTGGAAAAAGAATTCGGTATTCGCCACACCTATGTCCCATTCAAAGGGGGCGGAACCGTTGCGAAAAACCTGGTGGGCAACCACATTGATGCGACCGTGAACAACCCCGCCGAACAAATGGGGTTCTGGCAAGCGGGCAAAGTGCGCCCCATCGTCGCCTTTACCCCTGAACGGCTGGATATTTTCCCAGATGTGCCAACCGCGCGCGAATTGGGTCATGACATTGTTTACTGGATGCAGCGGTCATTCGTGGCGCCCAAGGGCATGCCCGCCGAGGCGGTCGAATATTACACCGATATGTTGGTCAAGCTAAGTCAGACGGATGAATGGCAGGACTATGCCGCCAGCAAAGCGTTGGTTGCCGATGTATTAACAGGCAATGATTTGCAAGATTATTTCCTAGAGGAACGATCCAAGCATGGAACCATTCTGGCAGCCATCGAATAGATCAATCCAATAAACGGTCCGGCCCCAGTGCCGGACCAATTTCCAACAGGGTATGACAATGAATTTTGATCGCATCGTAGCAGGCGGTTTGGTCGCGCTTGCGCTGTATATTATGAGCCATGCCATTTTATTGCCAATCGGCTGGAATGGTCAAACGGGCGGTCCCGGTGGGGGATCATTTCCGTTTTGGGGAACCGTTATCATTCTGATTTGTGGGATCGGTGTCCTGTTGCGTCCCACAGATAGCGACGCCAGCCTAATAGTGGAATTCGACCAAACCATGATCAAACCACTGATTTCGGTGATCGTCGCGATCGGTCTGACAATTGCGTTGATCCCGGTGATCGGGGCCTATCTGGCGCTGCCGGCGTTTTTGTTTTGGTACACGAAACTCTATGGAAAACACAGTTGGGTTTTGTCGGGGTTACTGTCCGTTTTAACACCGATTGGGATTTTCTTTTTCTTTGAGGTCACGCTCAAGATTTTGTTGCCCAAGGGCGTGACAGAACCGCTTTTTGTCCCGCTTTACGCACTATTTTTCTAAAAATTCCGAGGTCTCTCAATGGAACTTCTATCGCTTTTGGCGGATGGCTTTGCCACGTCTTTGTCGCCGCTTAATCTGTTTATTGTTATACTGGGTGTCACCGCAGGTCTGTTTATCGGGGCAATGCCCGGACTGGGGTCGGTCAATGGTGTCGCGATTGTTTTGCCGCTGACCTTTATTGTGCCACCGACCTCGGCCATTATTTTGCTGGCTGCTATTTATTACGGCGCAATGTATGGCGGGGCTGTGTCGTCGATCCTGTTGGGCATCCCCGGGGCATCCACAGCGGTGGCCACAACCTTTGACGGGCGGCCCATGGCGCAGCAGGGGCAAGCAGGATTGGCCCTGATCGCCGCGGCGGTCGCATCCTTTGTCGGGGGCACAATTTCGGTTCTGCTGTTTACTGTTTTTGCGGCGCCTCTGGCGGATGTGGCCCTTAGCTTTGGTCCGGCCGAGGAATTTGCGTTGGTGCTGCTTGCCTTTACCACCTTTGTGGGGTTGGGGGGTGACGATGTTTTGAAAACCATTATGATGATTTGTCTGGGCCTGGTGTTATCCACGGTCGGGTTGGATCTGATCTCGGGGCAACCGCGGTTGATTTTTGGCGATTTGCCCGGGTTTTATTCAGGGATTTCGTTTTTGGTGCTGGCCATCGGGACCTATGGTTTGGGCGAAATTTTATATACGATTGAAACCTCGAAAACGGCGCCCTCGGTGACGCCTGCGAAAATCACCTTGCGCGAACTTTGGGCTGGATTGAAACGGATGAACCAGCTGTGGAAAACCATGTCCTTTGGATCATTTTTGGGATTTTTTGTCGGTATGCTGCCCGCCGCTGGGGCCACGCCGGCGGCGTTGATGTCCTATGGATTGGCCAAGCAAATGTCCAAAAATGGGTCATCCTTTGGCAAAGGCAATATCGAAGGCGTCGCCGCCCCGGAAACCGCCAATAACGCCGCATCCACAGGCAGTTTGCTGCCCATGTTGACGCTGGGCATTCCGGGATCACCCACAACCGCACTGTTGCTGGGCGGCATGGTGATGTGGGGGCTGGTCCCAGGTCCGATGTTGTTTATCGAACAGCCTGATTTTGTCTGGGGGCTGATTTCTTCGCTCTATACGGCAAATTTTGCGGCTGTGATCGTGAACATCGCGCTGATCCCGGTGTTTGTCTGGGCGCTGCGGATGCCATTTACGGTTCTGTGCGCCTTGGTTGTTGTATTGTGCATTGTCGGTGGGTTCGCCCCATCGCAAAAAATGCATGATGTGTGGTTGATCTTTGCCTTTGGGGTGGGGGGGTATGTGCTGCGCAAGGCTGAATACCCCTTGGCTCCGCTGGTTCTGGCGCTGGTGCTCGGCCCCCTGATGGAAAAGAGTTTCCGCCAAAGTTTAATCGCGGATCAGGGCAATATTTTGGTGTTCCTTGAACGGCCCCTGTCTGCGACCTTTATCATCCTCTCGGCCATATTTTTTGCAATGCCTGTCATTTCGAAACTGTTGTCCAAAACGAAACACCGTCTGCATGTGCCCAGCAAGCGGCCAAAGCTGAACAAAAGTTCTTAAGGAGCCTATCCCATGAAAACGACATTATCAGATCTGATCGCCCAACATCCAGATGCGGCCCCTGCCTTGGGGGCGCCGGGGCGCGAATGGCTTAGCTATGCCGGATTGCGCCAACAGGCGGTTGATGCACGCACCAGCCTGCGCAGTTTTGGTATTTCGGCCAAAGATCGCGTGGCAATCGTGCTGCCCAACGGGTCGGACATGGCCTCGGCCTTTGTCTGTGTGGCGCAGGCAGCGACCACCGCGCCATTGAACCCCAATTACCGCGAGGATGAATTTGCATTCTATCTTGAGGATTTGAACGCCAAAGCAATTATTTTGCCCGATACCTATGATGGCCCTGCGCTTGCAGCTGCCCAAAAACTGGGGTTGATGATTGTGCGTTTGGTTGCCAAATCTCGCGCGGGCGAATTTTCGCTGCATGGTCCTGCGGCCAATCCCGCCGCGGACACACAGCCCAACGCGCAGGATGTGGCGCTGATCCTGCATACGTCGGGCACCACATCGCGGCCCAAAATTGTGCCATTGTTGCAATCAAATGTCGCTGCATCGGCGCAAAACATTGCGCAATCGCTGGCCCTAACCGCTGATGATCGCTGCCTAAACGTGATGCCGTTGTTCCACATTCATGGTCTGGTCGCAGCGGTGGCCGCCACATTTGCTGCAGGCGGATCCATTTATTGTACCGAAGGGTTCAATGCGATGAATTTCTTTACCATGATGACGCAGGCACGCCCCACATGGTACACGGCCGTTCCCACCATGCATCAGGCGATTTTGTCGCGTGCGACGCGCAATGCCGATGTGATCGCCGATATTCCATTGCGGTTCTTACGCTCATCCTCGGCATCATTGCCTGCACAGGTGATGGAGGCATTGAACAAAACATTCAACGCCCCCGTGATCGAAGCCTATGGTATGACCGAGGCGGCGCATCAGATGTGCTGTAACCCGCTGGATCGCCAAAAACCGGGATCGGTCGGCAAGGCCGCAGGTCCCAAGGTCGCCATCGCGCATGAGGTTGAAAATAATCTAATCGACGGTACGGGCGAAGTGGTCATTTCAGGTCCGAACGTCACCCCCGGATATGAAAGCAACCCAGAGGCAAACGCGAAAAATTTCTTTGATTACAACGGCGAACGCTGGTTCCGCACCGGCGATCAGGGTGCGTTTGACGCAGACGGATATTTGGAATTGACCGGCCGGCTGAAAGAAATCATCAACCGCGGTGGCGAAAAAATTTCACCGCTTGAGGTGGATGGCGTACTGATGGATCATCCGGCGATTCAACAGGTGGTCACCTTTGCTTTGCCTCACCCGAAGTTGGGCGAAGAGGTGGCCGCCGCCGTTGTGTTGCGCGATGGTCAAACCGCACAGGAACAGGATATCCGCGATTTCGCCGCCCAGCGGATGGCCGATTTCAAAGTGCCCCGCAAAGTCGTGATCATGGACGAAATTCCCAAAGGGGCGACGGGCAAAATGCAGCGTATCGGTATGGCCGAAAAACTGGGTCTGGTGACACCAGCGTAGGAGTGGGACGCAATGAAAATATGTATTTTTGGGGCAGGGGCCATCGGCGGCTATATGGGCGTCAAACTGTCCCAAGCAGGTGCAGATGTCAGTTTGGTGGCCCGTGGCCCCCATCTGGCCGCGATGCAGAAAAATGGCCTGACCCTGATCGAAGAGGATCAGACAACCAACGTCCCTGTCACAGCATCGGACAACCCAGCGGATTTGGGGGTGCAAGATTATATTATCGTCACGCTCAAGGCGCATTCCGTACCGCCGGTTGTGTCGAAAATGGCCCCCTTGATCGGGGATCACACCACGATTGTGTCCGGCGTGAATGGGGTGCCGTGGTGGTATTTTCATAAATTGGGGGGCGATCTGGATGGTACGCGGTTGGCATCTGTTGATCCCGATAACGCCCAATGGGACGGATTTGGGCCGGATCGCGTTCTGGGCTGTGTTGTCTATCCCGCAGCCGAGGTGGTCGAACCCGGTGTCATAAAACACATCGAAGGCAACCGGTTTTCACTGGGCGAACCGGATGGATCGAAATCCGACCGCGCTGTCGCCCTGTCGCAGGCGTTATCGCAGGCGGGGTTAAAGGCGCCGGTGCGTCCGAAATTGCGCGATGAAATCTGGGTTAAACTGTGGGGGAACCTGTCGTTCAATCCGATTTCGGCACTGACACATGCCACGTTGGATGTGTTATGCACCGATGACGGCACACGACAAGTCGCCCGCAATATGATGATCGAGGCGCAACACATCGCCGAGGCCTTGGGTGTGAAATTCCCCATTGACGTAGATCGCCGCATTGCTGGCGGGGCTGCCGTGGGGGCGCATCGGACGTCTATGTTGCAGGACTTGGACCAAGGGCGTCCCATGGAAATTGATGCCTTGGTCACGTCGGTGCAGGAATTGGGCCGTGTCACGGGGATTGCGACACCAACGATTGATACGGTTCTGGCGCTGTTGCGTTTGCGGGCGCGCACTGCGGGACTTTATTCCTAGCGCACCAATCATAATTGCAAAAAAACAGGGCGCCCGATAATTCGTGGCGCCCTGTTTTTTGGAACAGGAATGGGATCAAAAATCCACTTCGATGGCGATGCCCTGCGCTTTGGCCAGCTCGACAACTTTGGCGGCGACGGCCAGATCCTGTAAACCCACGCCTGTTCCGTCAAAAACGGTGATGTCGTGGTCCGATTGTCGGCCCGCGTGCGTGCCATTGATCACGGCCCCCACCTCGGTGATGTCGCTGTCTTGGATCAAACCGGATGCGATGGCATGCTGTGCCTCGCCGATTGTGATGGACTGGGCGATTTCATCGGTAAACACGCGGGCATCGGCCAGAATGGCGGGGTCCAATTCCTGTTTGCCCTTGGTATCAGTGCCCATACAGGCAATGTGGCATCCCGCGCTGACATGATCGCGCATTAGGGACGGCGCAAAGGCGGAGGTGATTGAAATGATGACATCTGCTTGACGCATATCCTCAAGGCTGGCCTCTTGAAACTCGACGCCGGCCTCTTGGGCGACTTTGGCGATATTGGGCAACATTTCGGGATGGTAATTCCAGCCCAACACCCGTTCAAAATTGCGCTGTTCCAGTGCTGCGCGCAGTTGAAATGTGGCCTGATGGCCCGCGCCGATCATGCCCAAGACCTTGGCATCGGGGCATGCCAAATGTTTGATCGACACCGATGACGCCGCAGCCGTGCGCAGCGCGGTTAACAAATTACCGCCCACCATCGCGGTGGGCATGCCGGTGTCGGGGTCAAATAAAAACACGGTTGACTGGTGATTGATCAGACCGCGTTGGGCCAAATTATTGGGCCAATATCCACCCGCCTTTAACCCAAGGTTCAGACCGGCGCGGTCAAATCCCCCCTTGAACCCATAAAGCGCATCTTGGTGCCCAATCGCTTCGCGGATGACGGGGAAATTATAGGCATCCCCAGCGGCCATTGCGGCAAAGACCTGTTCCACCGCATCAAACGCATCCGCACGCGTCATCAATTCAGCGATTGATCGTTCTGGGACGATAAACATCGCATCCTCCTGTTTTGTGATGGGCAGGCCCGCATGGGCGCTGCCGTTTTTGTTTCGGGACGTCAGTAGGCGCGGCCGCGCGCCGATACGGGCCAAACGGTTTCAACAACGCCATTACGCACACCCACATACCAATCATGAACATTGGCGGTCGGATCGCAGTGGCCGGGAACCAGTTTCAGTTTATCGTTGACCTTTAACACGCCCTTGGTGTCCATAACGACCCCATGTTCGTCGGAACATTTGATGTATTCCACGTCAGTGCGGCCAAAAATGACGGGCAAACCGCTGTCGACGGACTGTGCCTTTAGGCCGGCATCGACGATTGCCTTGTCTGCTTTGGCATGGCTCATGACGGTTGTCAGGATGAACATCGCATTTTCCCATTCCCCTTGGTCAATGCGTTTGCCATCCTTGTCCAGAATGCGGCCGTAATCGGCATCCATGAAGGCATAGGACCCGCATTGTAGTTCGTTGTAAACACCCGAGGTGGATTCGAAATAATACGACCCCGTGCCGCCGCCGCCAACGATATCACAGTCGATCCCCAGCGTTTTCAATGTATCAACGGCGTCTTTGACCATGGCAACGGCAATATCGATTTTTGCTTTGCGATCCTCATAGCTGTCCATGTGTTGCATTGCGCCTTGGTAGGCCTGAATGCCCGCAAATTTCAAACCCTCTGCCGCGTCAATCGCTTGGGCAATTTCGACCACGGCGGGGGTGGTGGTCACGCCGCAGCGCCCAGCGCCACAGTCGATTTCGACCAAACATTCGATCACGGTGCCATGGCGCTGGGCAGCGTCTGACAGTTCGGCCACATTGGCGATATCATCCACACACACGATTGTGCGTGCGCCTAATTTCGGCAAACGGGCCAAGCGGTCGATTTTGGCAGGTTCGCGCACCTGATTTGACACCAACACATCGCGGATGCCGCCACGGGCGAACACCTCAGCTTCGGAGACCTTTTGGCAACAAACACCGCAGGCCCCGCCTAGGGTTTCTTGTAATTTTGCAATGTCCACGGATTTGTGCATCTTGCCATGCACACGGTGGCGCATCCCATGGGCCGCCGCATAATCTCCCATTTTTTTGATGTTCCGCTCTAGCGCGTCTAGGTCCAGAACCAAACAGGGGGTCTGGATGTCATTTTCGTCCATTCCAGGTTTTGCGGGAATGTCAAAGCCCACTTCGTATTCGTCAAAACTTTGTATATCTTTCATGGTTATAATCCTTGGTTTACGCAGCTGACAGCCACGGTAATTTGTCTAAATCCACATTCCCGCCGGTGATGATTAAACCGACACGCTTGCCCTGAAATGCCTGCGGGTTTTTCAAAACGATCGCCAACGGCACGGCCGAAGAGGGTTCAATCACCATGCGCAGGTGTTTCCAACTTAGCTTCATCGCGTCGATAATTTCGGCGTCACTGGCGGTGTAAATTTCGCTGACGTGGTTTGATACGAAATGCCATGTGCGCTCTTTCAATGGGACCAACAGGCCATCGGCGATGGTTTTGGGGGCATCGTCGGCGATGATATAGCCCGCTTGGAAACTGCGATAGGCATCATCGGCCTGTTCGGGTTCGGCGGCAATGATTTTGGTTTCGGGGGCCAATGTGGACAGGGTCAAACAGGTGCCCGACACCATGCCGCCGCCACCGATTGGGGCCACGACCATATCCAGACCACCTGTTTGTTCCATGAATTCCTTGGAACAGGTGCCTTGGCCAGCAATCACGCGCGGGTCGTTATAGGGGTGGACAAAATCGCCGCCCGTTTTTTGTTGGACCTGTGCAAAGGTTGCCTCACGCGATGTGGTGGATGGGTCGCATTCGGTGATAATCCCGCCATAGCGGCGCACTGTGTCCTTTTTCGCTTGGGGTGCGGTGTGGGGCATGACCACGTTGCAGGGGATCCCACGGCGCATCGCGGCATAGGACAGGCAGGATGCGTGGTTGCCCGATGAATGGGTGGCCACACCCATTTTTGCCTGATCGTCGGTCAACCCGAACACAGCATTCGCGGCGCCGCGCACCTTGAATGCGCCGGGTTCCTGAAAATTTTCGCATTTGAAAAATAATGTGGCCCCGGTCAGGTCGTTCAAATAATCCGACGTGCGGACAGGCGTTTCGCGAATGATCGGTTTGATCCGTTCATGGGCGTCTAGCATATCCTGATAGGTCGGGATATCAAAGATTGCGTCTTTCATTATGCGGCATCCTTGTGTTCAATGGCCTGTGGGGTGTTGCGGTAAAATTCCTGCGCTGCGGCCACGCCTGACCCAAGGGTAATGTTTAACCCCAGATCCGCCATGCACATTTCAGCGGTCGCAAGGCCGGATAGGGCCATAACATCGGTCAAACTGCCCAAATGGCCGATGCGGAACACCTTGCCCGCGACATCCCCCAGCCCAACGCCAAAGGCGACGCCATATTTTTCCGCAGCATGCGTAACAATGTCGGTCGCGTTAAATCCGTCGGGCGTGCGAATGGCGCTGACCGTGTCGGAATAGACGGCGGGATCCACCGCGCACAACTCTAACCCCCAGGCGCGTACCGCCGCGCGCACGCCGCTGGCAATGCGATTGTGACGGGCAAAGACATTGTCCAACCCTTCGTCCAGCAACATTTTGCACGATTGGTTCAATCCGTTCATCAACCCAACCGCAGGGGTATAGGGATAGGCGTTGTTGTCATAGCTTTTGGCCATGTCATGAATGTCGAAAAAGGTCCGGGGTAATT
>BB_Man_B_Liq_inBBDRAFT_1000182_pt1 | contig 11775 bp, 12 predicted proteins | sample BBManParaguerPR_4_FD_10244 | JGI IMG/M metagenome (IMG submission 10244) | reverse complement strand
ATCCGTGAAACTTAAACTCTTCCTTGCCTTTGCACTCACTTTAGCTATTGCCTCTTGTGGCGGTGGTTCGGCGACAAGCACCAGCCTATCCCTACCCAGTAACGGGCCAGGCATTACAAGTAACGTCACCGTTGTCCCTTCGGCAAACTAATTAGGATCGTATGATGAAAATCAATAAATTATTTTTCGCAAGCGCACTATCCCTCACCCTGATTCAGCCGACTCTTGCGGCTTACAACGATCCAGGCACTGATTATTCCGCACAGTTAGCCCTCGCTTCTGCCAGAACACCCTGGGTTAATCACCCCTCCAACTCCGCTGTCGGCCTTGCCGATGTAATGGCATGCATCCTTAGCGATTCAGGTGTAGGACTTCCTGGTTACGCCAATAAAACCTGGGTTGCCTACGTAAACGAACAAAAATGCGACCTTACAGACCAGAGTGACACAACAACCTACGCCAAGATGACCATCACTAGCTCAATGGCTAGCACCTCGTCTACTCAAGATATCGTTGCATGGGCTGAGTTTTCTGACAAAGCGCGCTTTGTAGTTAACGCACAAGTTTCGGCCAGTGAAAGTGACCAAGGGCCATGGGGGCTATGGAGCTTCCGTTTCAAGCAGGTTGGTCTGATTGGTGGCAATGATGCGCCAGACATCACTGATGCCGACCCATACGCTGCAGAACGCGGTTACGCATCTACAGTCCTCTTAGATTCGGGGGACGTTGAGCTGCGATCAGGCGCCCGATTCCCTGAGGGCGGCACGTCGTATGAATCCATGGCCGCCAAAGTACTCTCCTCTCAAGGTTCCAGCGATAACATTCAATATGTGTCGTTCAATCACGATGAATGGAGTGGTAGCGTTAGAGAGACATACGATACCGGCAAATCAAACATTAATGATGTTTACGCATCTGAGATAGACACCAACGGGCTTGTTTCCAACACGCAAGAATGTCGTTCAAGATCGAATGTATGGGAGACCAACTGGCGTCATGCACTCTTCGATGCAAATACAGGCGAATTGTTTGAACTTCCTAACCCTGGTTTCGAATTCGCCGCCACTGATAACACATCCATCTATAGCTACGGCAATGTTGGTATGTGGGGTGTATGGCTCTCAGGCGAGCCAAGAGATAGCTGGACCCTAGACCCAGCTGAACAAATTGTTGCCATACAGCAAGAATATGGCGAAAGATCAGCATTTAGCCTTACGCTCGCACATGGAAAACTGATTAAAACAGGTAGAACAAGAGTTTCGCCAAATGTCGACCATAAACTAAGAACATGGGGACAGAATGGCGAACTAAATGTTAAATGGGATCGCTCAAATAGGAAATTTGTTGCTTATGACACCAGTAACGCCCAAGACGTTACTGATACCGCTCAGCTCAACACCGATATTGCCGCACAACTTCAAAACGGTAGTTCACAACTCTGGCGTTGGTTTTGGAATGAAAATCTGAGAAAAAGCCTCCATCTGGAAGTCAGCTCAGCTAGTGATGCAATTGCGTTTCAAGCTAATGCTTCACATAAGGTTGTTTTTCAAGAAGATGTTTGGGATCGTGTTGATGGAAGCTCCTCAACCGAAGATGCACTTCTCTACCCTAGCTCAACCGCTAATAGTGCGCATTTTGTGTGCGTAGATAACTGCTTGGCGCCAATTGCCAATACAATTGATTATCCTATCTCCGCTGCTCAATCTAATGCATTAGTGAGCTCTACTGGCGACTGGCGGAGCATTCCACAAAAATCTGCCACCAAGACCGATAAAACAACCTTTGAGCACTATTACCTTGCATCAGCCACATCAACAAGCTTTTTGCCTGGAACCCTTTACAGGGATAAAACAGGCGACGGACTGACAAGTGATGACGAACCGGTGATTTTCAATTTCTATGAAACTTGGGGTGACGAGGACCATACCCTGAAGTCTTATGATAGTGCTGCAGACGTTACTCGTACAAACAACAATGATTACATGTCGATGCGCCTTCACTTAGTAACTAGCTCATGTTCTGTTGATGACATTGAATCAGAACAACAATGTAAAACTGACAACCAGTACCGATGGGAAACCGGCCAGCAAAACTGGCACCTGGGAACCATCATCAGAGATGCCGATGGCGATAGCTATGCCGTTTCAGAACCACTGATGCTTAAAGTTACATATGACTCTGACAAAGATAAAAATGCTCTAGCCGTTGGCAATAGCGATAGCAACTTCACCGGACAGGGCAGCGATCCTACTGGTGCAGGAACATTAGCCTATGTATTACCCAATGGGTATTGGGACGAATTTTCCGCCTCCAACTGTAACAGCAACGCAGCTACGTGGGATAACACCCTTCAAGGCTGCAAATACGTATTCGAGTTAGAGCAATACGACGGTAAAGTTTTAACCACTGAATATGATGGCCGCGAACTTCGTAGCCCAGGTGTCCGTGATCTTTTATTAGGTGACTGGATTCGTCTAATGAACCCGAAAGACGGTGAGCTCATCTTTACCGACGTTAATGATGCGACAAAGACATATCGCACTGTTGCCGTTGAAAGAGAGGAGAATCTTTTACTATCTCAGAACACCACTTGTGGCGTAGCTAGCTCAGGTGACTCTTCTGTTGAATTTACTGGTGTAATGGATCAATTTGGCCTTACTGACATACCTGGTATTGTTGATAATACAAATTATCCTTTACCCACTAATACCTGGGCTGAAAAACCAAGTCCAAGTTTAGACTGTGTGGTTAGAGAAAGTGTTGAGGTTGGTAATTGCTCTTCATAATTGAACAGCAATGAATTCAAGCCCCGCTCTGCGGGGCTTTTTTATGCTTTTAAAATATAAAGCTAATAACTAATTTAAAGGCACCCTCTGGCATTCGCGAGAAGTCCACCTTACGGACAGAAACACCTTTTATTTGCGATGCGTTAAATAAAACAGAACGTAATTGCAGACTATTCTTCACATCAGCTTCTACAACAATTCCCGCATCACTCAAGGCCTTCTGCTTAAGCGAGTTGTTTTTAAGACCTAATTGACCCGACAAGAAGGGAATGAGCTCACCCGTATTACGAGCGTCAGTAACATCAGGCGTGTTCACCATTCTGACTAACTGGTTTGCGCCATAGGACACGAGACTTGAAATCAAAAGTGCGCCAAAAGAGAGCGATAAGACCTTTTTTACGACCATTTCACTTACTCTCCGCTAAGGAAAAAGATAATGAATGCTCTTTTTCAGAATATGTTCCATCCTTAGACAACGGTATCGCAAGAGGATCAAGACTCAAGCTTGCCTTACCTGATGTGAAGTCCAACGTGCCACTATTCGCCATGGCTAAGTTCTGAGACGCCAATACATTTTCATCAAACCAATTAATGACTTTTTGCTGTGACTGAAGCTCAGCACCCAGGTCTCTGGTCTGACTTTCATCATCAGGTAAGATACTGGCACCCAAAATCAGCCCAATAACTGCCGCAACACATATAGCAGCATAAGCCATATTCTTTGTGACAGGCTTTTCCAAAAGGTGCCCATTCATCAACGATGAAATGATCCTCGACTCTGTGAATAGCGTTAAGCCGATAAGATCCGGCTTAGCCTCACTGGCATCATCAACAAGATGCGGGAATTCACCGGCATCAGAGAAGCGCCAGCAAGCCCGCCCCTCTTTAATAGACATAGGGTAATGTTGCGCCCGAAGAGCTTGAGGCTCTAGTAACAAAGGGAGCCACGGGCTTAATCCAAGCTTGCTCAAGGCGTGGTCAAGCACATCACGTTTTGTCCATACCTGCGAAATTGTCTGATCAACAATCTGAGCTGGCATCCAAACAAATGACTCTGCTGGCAGAACACGCTTCTGAGAAAAGATAAAAGCGGTTACATCCGGCGATTGGCCCGATTTAATCTCAGCGCTATCCCACCCACATAAACCTGAACTGAGCAAAATAGCCTCTATTCCTTGGATGTCACTCAAGGTGACTTTTTCGATTGATCCATCGAATAGCTTAGATACAAAAGAACCACCGCTTAACTGGTAAATTTCACAGTGGTCTTTAGGCAACAATCTTAATACTTTTTCCATAGTCTAATTGTCGAAGATCATGACTTCACGTTCAACTAAAGAAACCGGTTTGCCGCGTTCAGAGCGAAAAGTCAGCTTACCTATTTCACCCTCTTTATTCAGTGCCACATTATAAAGCTGCATATAAGTACCGGCATTAAGGCCACTGGCGAGATCCTTGGCTAATTTTGGATTATTTTTCATCACTTTCAGCAGTTCAACTCGCAGGTTTGTTTTCAGTTCGCCTGCTTCATAGGAACGGATGTTATTCTGAATGACTGTGGCTACAGATGGATTGACACTTAGAAATTCCGACAGGTGTTCAACGTGCATTTGAGAAACTTGGGGACGCAACTTCAAGTGATCAAATCGAAAATATTCTTTCACCTTAGCTAAAAATTCAGCTGAATAATCACTACCCAAGCAAGAGTCTAATGAAAAGCACGCTTCAGACTTTGATAGTAAATCTCTCATAAGCATCGAGAAGTCTTCAGGCCTTCCAGATAAACGATAAACTCTGAGAAAGGCTTGATAAATAGGATGTGATTCATTCATCAATTTAACGTCACGCGTATTGATCAAATATCTAAGATTCAGCTTGTCATCAGCTGAATGTCTTTTTTGATACTTTGCCGATGAAATTCGCTTAGATAGGCCCTCTGATTTCTCGTTTACTTTTTTCGCCAATGAAACGGTATTAATCACTTGGTCAATATTCGATAAAGACACAATCACCGATGCAGAGATCGCGGACAGCATAATTAACATAGCGATCGTGACAAAACCTTTCATTGGATTCGCCCGAGAATGACACGGTATGACTCGTTGTTATTCTTGATCGTAAGCTTTAACACATCACCCAAAGCCTCAAGCTCATGCATCACTCCGCTAGGCAACGTCAGATCCGCCATCTTTACCCATGGCTCCAAACTTACCCCACTACCACCTAGGCTAGACTTACGAATGAGAGAATCTCGCTCTATACGCCACTGAACTGATGCTGGTAAAAGCGCATCGCTATCGGGTGAGTAAACAGGTTTAGTTAACTCAATCAAAAATCCAGCGTCTGTTTTTTTCCATAAATAGGGGGCTTGAATATAGGCTGACTGGGCGTCTGACTGCATCACCATTAAAGCTTCTTCAAGAGCAATGTTCGTATCTAACTTATCTCTTACCCTGCTCTCCATAGTCTTTGAGTTTATATAGAGCGATTGAACACCAATCATCGCAATAGCAATCACAAGTAGCGAAACCAACGCCTCTAGCAGTGTAAAGCCCGTGATATGTCGCATTTATTTATGGACCTCTAAAGCAACACTACTGATATTTGAGTCTTCACCTATAAAGTTTAAATAAAGACCCTTATTGTCTCGNTGTAGCTGAGCTTTCTTTGCTGAAAGGTTCTCAGCAGTCAATAAGTCCATNCGGGAATTCAATGCCCTGTAATTTCGCTTTATCCTTTCTTTAGCCAAACTTTCTTCNGCTCCACTCAAGTGAGTAACAGAAGAAGATATCGCTTTTGTCACTAAGGTTGCGGCAATCGCAAGAATCATTAGCGCCACGACCGTATCGACTAGCACAAAACCGTTACGTTTCATTTCAGACAGTCCGAAATCAGAATATGCCCGCCTGCATTTATGACTGCAGTTTTTGCACAATCATCATGATCATCCACCTTTAATGGGGCTTTCTGAGGTGCTGCTACTTGATTAATTAAGGCTTGTCGAGTTTTTGCTTCAAATGAAGGCGTGGAGCTTACCAAGGAAGAATATCCGCCAAGCATCAATGTTATGTTGAGAAGCAATACCCCGAGCACGGCCAGGGTGACAAGAATCTCAATTAGAGTGAAACCTCTCATCACTTCTTACGAACTGACTCCGTAACGTCATCATCGGTGCCAAATTGCTTATCAACGCCAGCTGAGACAACGAGCAATTCACCAGAGCTCAATTCACGCAACTCATAGGGAAGTCCCCATGGATCAATCGGTTGATCAGCAAGATACACATTACCTTGCGCATCCCCTTTGGCGAGAATATCTAATCCAGATGCAGCAACCGGAAACTCTTGATGGTCTAAATAATACAGGTGGAGTGCATTTTTGATGGTTTTCAACTCAGCTGAAACTTCAAGCTTTCTTGCCTTATCAGGATGGCTCAATAACTGTGGCGCAATAAATGACATCAAGATACCGATCAACGTCAGAATCACGAGAATTTCGAGGAGAGTAAATCCCTTGTTTTTAATTAAGTTCATTGGTTGATCACCTGGGTCATTTCCATAATGGGGGAAAGAATCGCAAATGCAAACACGGCAACCATTCCACCAACCAATAAGATTAGAACTGGTCCAATAAATTGCTTTATGCGCTCTGCTTTATCACGAGACTTTTGATTTCTTAACTTAACGAGCTTTTCTAAACTACTTTTTAAGCCCTGTTCATTTGCACCAAGACGAAGAAGCTCATACTCCTCATCTGAAATAACATCATGACTTTTAAGAACAGTCGCCAAATCTTTACCTTCACGCAACTCATCACTAATAGAGGTAGATGGCATTGAAATGGAACCCGCAAAATGACTATTCATCATCTCTTCAGCAATCGCTGTTGCTTTTTGAACGGGTACATTATTACTTGTTGCTAAAGAGATAACATCCAGCACCAACTTGCTCTGAAGTTTAGCGTACCAAAATTGCACAAAGCTTAGCTTCGAGAAAAAATCACTACCCATCTTGGAGCGCGTTACCAGCCATACTAAGCAAGCAAGTGCAGCAAGCAATAGTGTAAAACTTTGATACAGTTCATTCGCCCTTCCCGATAAGGAAAAAACCAATCGACTTGCCCAACTGCTGATCTCACGATCACCCAAGGCTTGTTTCAAAGATGGTGCAACCACATCCAATAACGCATAAAAACAAATCATTAACACAATGACCAAGAACAACGGATAACTCATCTGAGCCCGTAATTGCTTCTTTTGTTCGTCTTTTAGGCTTTGGTGATCAACAATTTGACTTATTGCTTTCGGCAAATCGCCCGTTGATTCAGAAACATTTAAAATTGCGAGATAGGCCGGTGAAATATCCTTTTGAATTGACATCAGGGATTGAACGAACCGTTTGCCGTTTTTGATATCTGTACTAATTGAATTCGATATGTCTTTTATATCTTTATTTGATTGTTTTTTAAGCAAGTCCACCGCATCTGCAAGTTTTATATCCTGCTGCAGCAACACATCCAATAAAGACAGCCATCTATATATAGCTTTCGACGAAAAAGGCTTAATTTGATTTAGGGACCACTCAACTAGCCCCATGCCTTTGAGTTTTTTTACCGCTGAGGAATGAGAGTTCGCCTCAATCACTCCCGAGCGCACTCCTGATATATCTTTACCATTGTACGAGTAACTTTTCACTCAAACCTCAAAGTCGAGCGACCTTCATTGCTTCAAACTTAGGTATTAAACCTTTTCTATGTAACGTTAAAGCCTGTTGCGCAATACTCTTACCTTTAGCCTCTTCACCACTCTCAGATGAAAACTCGAGCAAAGGTGTTCGACCAGAGAAACCCGTGTAATAACAATCCGGACAGCCGGTAAAGGTCATTGGCAAATGAGATTTATGCCCTTCTTCTTTTTTAGATTTTGCAGCGCAGCTAGGGCAGTAATGTCTGACAAGGCGCTGATTACAAACACCCGATAGAGCCACTTTGAGATCTTCATCCTGCAGGCCTAATGTTTTCAATCGAGAATAAACCGAATCTAATGACGTGGCATGAACCGTAGAGATAACTAGGTGGCCTGTTAGCGCGGCACGCATAGCCGCTTCAGCGGTTTCCACATCACGAATCTCACCCACTAAGATGACATCTGGGTCATGCCGCAAAAAAGAACGCACACCCTCAGAAAAATCATACCCCACAGCTCGATTTACTTGGCTTTGAGAGATGCCCTCAATAACAGACTCCACAGGATCTTCCACCGAGACAATATTCAATCCCCTGCCTATCAACTCCTTAAGTAAGGCGTATATTGTGGAGGTTTTTCCTGAACCCGTAGGACCGCAAATCAGCAACAAGCCATACAAATTTGAACAAGCTGCTAACAATTCCTTTTGGATGCCTTCAGGCACATTTAAGTCTGTAAGCGTCGAGAAGTCAGATGCCCTCGAAAAAATCCGCAACGTCATTCTCTCGCCATGAACAACTGGCGCGCTCGCAATACGAAGATCGTAGTCTTTATTATTAAGAGATAACGCCATTCGGCCATCTTGGGGTTTTCTTCTCTCTGTTATATCCATACCAGAGAGTACTTTTACCCTTGCCAAAACAGGCTGCGCTAGCTCCTGCTTTAATCGCACCAATTCAGTTAAGACTCCATCAACACGAACCAGAACGACGAAACCATTTTCATCTGATAGAAGATGTATATCTGAAGCACCTCTTTCAAGCGCAATTGATAGAAAGGAATCGACTAAGTCCGCAACTGGCTGCTTCTCAAAAGAAGGCGCACCAATATCAATTCGATTTTGATCTAAAGAATAAGATGCCTCTTGTGAAGCGAGTGCTTTAACACCAACCGTATCGAGTCGAGCAATTGACTGGCGATGCTCATCAACTGCAGATGATTTCTCCAGAGGAGCAACTAATACACCTTCACCCACCTCTAGCTTAAGAGCGTGAAGCTGTGATGGGCTAAAATCTTCTGGATATTTAATCTCAACAACAACGCCATCATCCTCAACGATGGAGCAACCTTGACGCTTTAAATTATCCAGCAGCATAAAGAAATTACTTATTTAAAGCCTATAAAGTCGACTTGCAACCCCAAGTCATTTGCACTTTCTTTAGGCATATCTTTTAAATCTTTTTCCTCGGGTTTAGCTTCCTTGAAATCAACCACTGCATCGACGTCTTGAGCCCTTTCAAAAAACATCGCTTTTCTTTCTGCTGCATCCGAAACAAGTGTAGGTTTAAGAAATATCATTAAGTTTCTACTTACTGTGCGCGTACTTTCTTGTCGGAATAAATATCCTAAAACTGGCAAATCTCCAACAAGTGGTATTCTTGACTCAGTTACTTCTTCTTGTTTATCGCGCAAGCCGCCTATAGCGATTGTTTCTCCAGAAAACACATTCACCGTGGTAGAGATTTCACGTTTAATTGTCGCAACATCAGACAGACCTGAGGTTGTGCTATCAATTCGAGATACTTCTTGTTTGATGTCTAAATTAATCTGGCCTTGTGCACCAATTCTTGGCTTAATTCTTAGCATCGTGCCAAGGTCTTTTCGCTCAATGGTTTGAAATGGGCTAGAACTCGTTGTACTACTATTCACATATTGACCAGTGAGTAATGGTACATTTTGTCCAACAAGAATTTCTGACTCTTTATTTTCCGTAGTCATTATGGAAGGCGTAGCTAAAATGCGTGTATCGCCATCTTCTTCCAGAATCGACAAAATCACACCTAAGTCAGGAATTACACTAGCACCTTTACCTAGCGCAAGTAATCCTCCAGAAATATTCTGTAATGCGCTTGAACTGTTAATGTTACCGAGGCTTCCCGCATCGGTACTGTTCGAATAGGTAAAACCCACATTTGAACCACTACCCGCCAACTGAGCGCCAAGCTGTTTACCTACAGAATCTGACACCTCAGCAATAATCGCATCCACATAAACCTGCCTAGGCTTGCGATCCATTCCTTCAATAACCAATGCTGCGTTATCTACAAGCTCACGATCACCGGCGAGTACAATCTGGTTTGCATCTTCATGGATCGCATAGGTCAGGGGCATTTGCTGATTTGAAAATAGCTGCTGCAAGGTTTTACCTACCGATGTTGAGTCTGCATATTTCAAATCAACTAAACGAGTTGAGACACCCGGTGCTTGGGACCCGATCGCAGACTGTTTAGTCAAGCCTTGACCGGGGCTCACCTTTGCTCCTGCTGGAGATAATTCAGCAATCAATGACTGCAGCTTACCTAATTGTTTACTTGTACCAATGGCAATAATTTCGTTGTTATTTACACCCGCAGCAACAAGCTTGAGGGATTTTAGAATAGGGTTTGCTGAAACCAATTGCTCAACAGCACGCTGAGAAAGAGACTTACCTAGATAAAGTTTTTTGGTTATCAGAGTTGAGCTATCAACAACAGTCTCTAAATTATCTTTTGTAACCTTGAAGCTATCTTTTGAAACTTGAGTTAATTTAAAACCACTATCTTTTAACAACTGCTCTAACTTACTGTGTGCCTCATCCGGAGAAGAGTTTTTAAGGTTTAAATTAAACTTCTCATCTGATTCAACAGACGACACATAAGTTTTACCTGTTAAAACTGAAAATGATGCCAAAGTATCGCCAAGCGAGGAATCAACAAGCAATAATTTCGCATAGCTTATCGAGGGAACCAAGAAAATCATGGCAAGGACAACGTTTATCTTCTTTTTATTCATTATTTAAATTCCACTTTCATCATGGCCAGCTTTTTATTTCTTTCATACTCGACAAGGTAAACCTTCTCGCCAGACGTTAATACATCCGTTAGCTCGTCTAATTCATTTGCAGGTACGCCATTAACACTGAGCACGATGTCGTTTTCTTTTAACGAAATACCAATTGCTTGCAATTGAGATGCGAAATCAGAAATGAGCACACCTGGACGTCCGGCAAAATTTCGTTTGAACTCAATATCATAAGGCTTAGCAATATTCGCAATATCTGGCGAAAAAGCTGTCAACTTACTAATAAGTTTACTCTTTGCTAGTGAGACATTTTCCGCTTTTGGCAAACGCAAGTTAATGTTTCGATATTTTTTTTTCGGTAAAGAAGATGCGAGAGATTTTTCTTTTTGTTCTATCTCTTTTATTAAATGAATCGTAGTACCAAATTCATTCAATAAAAAAACTTCATCCCCAACAACTTTTTTTAATTTATATCCAACCCCATCAAGCCTTGTGTAATCCTGCTGATTTACAACAAGTCGCTTACCCTTCTGGCCACGCAAGAAAGCATAACTTTGATCTTCAGTACTCACGACAGAAACAAGGTTCAAGCGAGAGGACCTAAACTCTTCTGTAGCTGAGTACAAATTTCCCGCAAACAAAGAAATTAATATGAGGGAAACGCATTTAATGATTTTTGCTGCGGAGGTTGCCACTTCTTTATATCCAAAGACTGGGCGACATATTTTAAAGAAAATCACCCTTTATTTCATCAAATCTATGTACTTGGACAGTTATTGATTTTTTATTACATGTACTGCGCATATATAATGTTTTCTCGAATTTAAATTTTTGAGCTTTTCGTAATGAAAAAACTATTCATCTTGCTTGCATTTTCGATGCTAACCCTCTCTTTAAACTCCCAAGCCATTGAAAATAATAAGGTTTTAATCAAAACCACCCTGGGTGACATCACCGTCTCACTGAATGCCGATAAAGCGCCGCTTTCAGTAGCCAACTTTCTTGAGTATGTCGATAGTGGTTTCTACAACGGCACAATTTTCCATCGGGTGATCCGTGACTTCATGATCCAAGGCGGCGGGCTTACCCCTGACATGGATAAGAAAACGACCAACGCTTCTATTAAGAATGAGTCAAAGAATGGCTTAAAGAATGTTCGCGGCAGCATTGCCATGGCGCGCACCAGTAGCCCACATACAGCGACCTCACAATTCTTTATCAACCATAAAACCAATGACTTTCTCA
>BB_Man_B_Liq_inBBDRAFT_1000181_pt1 | contig 11822 bp, 7 predicted proteins | sample BBManParaguerPR_4_FD_10244 | JGI IMG/M metagenome (IMG submission 10244) | reverse complement strand
AAGCCATTTGCTCCTATGGTCTCCTCGTTATTTTATTTATCTAATATTAATAATTACGTTCTGTGTATACAATTTCTACCTTACCACTCCATCTAATGCCATTACCTCTTAATTCAATATCAGAGGTAGTTGAAACTGAAGGTGAAAATGTAACTTCTTTTGTAGTATTGTTGACCACAGGGATGATATCCCAAGTATGTCCTGGGGGAATGTTATCTTTTACTACACTTTTTGAAATAGCAGCCAAAGATAAATCGTTATTTCCATCACTAAGAACTGCAGATTCAATCTTAACAGCATATTCCCAAGTTGCACTATATGAAGTTACTTCTAAACTTTGCTCTAAAACTGGCAGATTGATATCGAGCGGAGTAGAAGTTTCAAATGTAAAACTATTTTCATTTACAATAGTTACATTATAGTTTCCATTAAATGTATCATAAGGTGCTATAAATTCTACTGAAATCAAATCATTGTCGGCAAGACCATGATCTTGTAAGGTGCATTGTACTGTAGTGCTATTGGCATTTGCTGAATATGTGACTACAGGATAACCCACCCAAGTTCCTAGCAAAAATCCAGTAAGAAATACAATCCTATTTACTTCAATGGCATGTCCAGGTTCCATCTCTAAAGATGTAACTGTATTACTCAAACTGCCGTGTACAATGTATTCTTTTTTAAAAGTTTTATCGTTAGTATTATCTAAAACTTTTACAGTATGAGCATCAATAATGTTTCTGTTTTCATCAATAATAGTTGCTTCAGCAACTGAGAATCCACCCTCAGATTGTAATGATCTTAAAATTTTAGTTGCCATTGAATTATGCCAGGATTGTGTTGGAAACTGCTTTAATTGTATAAACTGTTGTAGAGGAACCTGTTACATCAACGACATTAACTACAACATTTCCAGTGCCGTCTACATCAACTGAAACATCACAAAGTACCTCATCAGTATATAGTTTAGATACTTCAGTGTAATATGCAGAAGCACTATCACTGCTGATCAAGAATGAAATTTCAGAATATTGTCTCTTAGGAGTTGCAGAATCATCTACAATCTCAACCATAATTTTACCCGAATGTGCAGGTAAAATAGTATTAATATTATCATACTCAACGAGGATCAAGTTAACTGAGTTACCAACCGAAGTATCAATTGATGCATCTGCAGAAAGAACTTGAGTATCTTTAAGTGTAAATTTATTCAGTTCATATGTAAGAACTTCTTTATATGTTTCTGCAGAACCATAATCAGTATTAATTTGAATGCCACCACTATTCGTGAATTTAAGTAGTGGTTGATCTATGGTTGCAACATTAAACTCAATTTTTAGTTCTGGAGAAGCAGAAATTACACTGGTTGATGATGCAATATCACCAGTAAATTTAAGGGCATCACTATTAAATGTAATTGAAGATCCAGAGAACTGGAAATCATTTGCATTATAAGTTGGACTTGAGTAAATATTTCTAATCCATTCTAAATCTACAGTACCATTTGTTACTGTTCCTGTAGTGTGTACAGGCGCATTTGCTGGATCTGTATCAAATGTTCCAGTGCTCTTAACTGCATATACATTAGTTCCATAATAATACAGAGTATCTTCAGGATTTAATGGAGTTAATGTATGTGTCGCATCAAGAGATGTTGTGGAAAGATCAACATAAATTTGAGCATTAAGATTTGGTAATGTCTCTGCAAGTTGAATAGTGTTTTCATCAACTACATGAACATAGTATGCACTACCGTCAACAAGAGGATTAATTGAAACTCCACCATTATTACTATATGTTGCTTGAACACCTTCTGTAAGATTATGTCCAACTATTGTGATGGTTTCTGTACCAGTATTTACATCATTTGTAGGATCAAAGTTATTTGCATCATAAGGTGATACTGCAGATTCACCCTCTATCCATTCATTAACATCTGTTAAATCTACATGTTCAAAATTAGTAATATTACTTACTCTATACAGAGAGTCAGTAATGGAGATAGTTTGAATGCCACCGTTAAAGAATCTGAAAGTATCATCATCTGCTCCAGTGGTTTTTTCTGCAGTAATAAAGGTATCAAGATCAACGTCTCTAACTGCACCAAGAGTTACGAATGAAATACCATTAAATCCTTCAAATTGATTCTCTTCGCTGTTATAGCGAATCATACCAAGTTGTCCAATTGGTCTACTCGCAGTATCACCAACTGGAATTACAAATCCATCAGATCCTGTTACTTGAACTGCACTAGATGGTAATGCTGTAAGTTGAAAATTGCCAGAAGTTGATTTGGAAATTCCAGTTCCAGTTAAAGTTAAAGAATTGTCAATACTAAAGGTTTGAGCATCAAGTTGTTTTACTTGTAAACTTCCTTCCTTTTCATCAATAGAAACTGTAGTTTCTGATGTTGTATTAGTTACTGTAAGTTCAAATCCTTCTCCTTGGTTGCCAAGATTTACATTATTGACTTCAAGAATATCTCCTGTAGTATATCCTTCGCCAAAATCTACAATGTCTACTACAGTAATACTTCCATTTGTACTAATAGTCAACAACATTTGAGTTGTTGGTATACTAGATGATACTAATGTGCCAGTACCATCATCATATTGCATATCATTATCTGCAACTCTTATTGTATCACCAATAGAATATCCACTACCACCATCTACAATGGTTACTTTTTCTACAATACCATTTACATCAATTACTACATCAGCAATTGCTCCACTTCCACCAGTTCCAGAAGCGACTCCAGTTACATTAACAGAAACTCCAGAACCAGTAATTAATGAAGATGGCGTTAATACTAAACCAGATCCAACTAAAATAGTTGCTACTTCTAAAGTTCCACTAACTGGCAATGCTAAAGAAGTGACAGTTAATGTAACTCCTGAATAACCTGAAAGACCAACAGATTCCCCTTGAACATAATTTAATCCACCAAAATCTACAGATACTGAAGATACTGATCCACTTAAAATTTCTATAGTTGCAGTTGCGCCAGATCCCGATCCACCTGTAATTGCTACTCCATTTACAACTCCATCAGTAAGTCCAGTTCCTCCACTAGAAACTGTTAATGCACCAATTACTCCAGCGCCATCTCCTCCTACATCTGTAGGATTTACTGTAAGTTGATCACCAACTAAGTAATTTTCACCACCACTATTGATTACTGCATTTGTTATTACATTACCAGAAATTGTAATGTCTGCTGTTGCTCCAGATGCAGGAATACCTTCTCTAAAAACAGCATTAATTAAAGGTACATTTGTATATGTTCCATTGGCATAACCACTTCCAGTAGAAACTATATTCAATGTTGCTGCTTGAGCAATAGTGATATCATCTCCATTAACTGTCAAAGAGTCAGTTAATAGATAATTAGATCCTCTATTTGAAGTTACTGCACTAGTTACTGTTCCACCAGATACTACAATATCTGCAGTTGCTCCAGATCCAGATCCAGATGAAGTTAAGAGAGATACTCCTAAATAAGTTCCATCTGTATATCCAGATCCTCCAGAAGATACTGTAATATTATCTAATTGTGAACCACCAATATCTGATGTATTAACTGTTAATGTATCATTTACTTGATAACCTGATCCAACTTGATCTGGAGTAACTTCTACTACTGAACCACCAGAAACAGTTACTTTTACAGTACCACTAGAACCACTTCCTCCAACTACTGGTACATTAGTATAAATTCCATTTACATAATCTACTCCATTATTAATAATATTAAATGTCTGAAGTGCTCCTGCGGGTGCTGAAGTAATGGATGTCAGCGGAACTCCAGGATATTCTGCTGGAGAATAACCTACACCTGCATTAGTAATGTCTACATCAAACGCAACCGTAATATCTGCAAGAATACCAGATCCAGATCCACCAGTAAGTGGTATATTTACATAATCTCCTAAAATATAATTTGAACCACCAACAGTATCATAAGTATCAATAGTATTGTAAATAAATTCTACATTTCTAAAGAATTGAACTTCTCCAGCATTAAATCCAATAATTCTTCCAGATTCATTGGTCACTCCAATACCAATAGTTCCAGCATCATCATATTCATAGATTCCAGCAAAATCACTAGATGTAAATTTAATTGCAGGAGCATCAAATGTTCCGTCATCTAATGTGATGCTACCATTTGCGAGAATATTACCATTTACATCTAATTTTGCAATAGGTTCATAATCTACAGGATCTCTTCCAATAGATACATTTCCAGATGTAGACGCTAACCATACATCAGAAGTGTTATGAACTACACCTACAATATCAACTTCATGCTCTGGTGCATGATTAAAAATACCAACTTTTGCTTCACTTTGATCTAAGAAAATCTGTGCTGCTTGCAAAACACCAGTAGTTGCTGGTGGAACTGGAGTTGCATATGTTGGATTAAATGCAACATCACCACGAATATTAACGGTGTCTGCATCAGCATCACCAATTGCAACTTCACCAGCGCCACCTACAGTTGCGGAGAATTCTGATGTACCCTGTACAATCAGATCTCCAACAATAGTTGCATTACCTTTAACTTCAAGATCACCTTGTACTTCAGCATCTCCACCAATTCCACCAGATGACTGTTGTACTAATAATGAAGATGTAATAATTTGACCACTGTTTTCAATTGTTGGAGTTTGAATTAAACCTCCAAATACTGCACTACCATCATTTCTAATGGTTGTATTTGATGACTTACTTAATGTTGTAACATCAATTGTTAAACCATTTTGAAAAGTTCCAGTTGTAGTGATAGTTGCTTCATTGCCATCACTACCCGCCATATCTGGGTGAATGGTGCAATAGTAATAGAGATTATTTGGTGTTTGATCTGTTACAGCAATTTGAATACCATCAATCTGACCATTTGCATCGTAATGATTTCTTACACCAGTAGTAAACTCTGTACCTCCACCATGAGTGCCATCTGCAGTGGTTGAAAATCTCAGTGGATGGTTTTCAGCATTTAAGTCAGTAAAAATTAAACTATAAACATAATTACGTCTAAATGTTAGGTCTGGTTTTTCTACATAACCATTGCCATCCCCAATATCAATAAAATATCTATTTCCACCTGGATCTAAAACTCCAGGTAAAACGACTACATTATAAGTAATATATCCAAATGCACCATTTACTGTAGATGTCCAAGGGGTTCCTTGTACTGGAGGTTCAGTATCAATAACATATGTACTGTTTAATCTATCGCCAACATTATACCCATCTCCAGTACTTCCAATTCCAATATCATCTTGTATGATAATACCAATATTAGTAATTGTAAATGAGAATCCAGAACCAGTTCCTACACTATCTGTAAATGTAAGAATATCTCCAACTTCATATCCAAATCCAGTCCATGGATTAACATTTGGAACAAAACTCTTAATAGATCCAGGAAGTTGAGTTAATGTATATGAAAATCCACTTCCTCCAGATTGAACTAAATTTTGAGTGACAGGATCTACATATTGAAGATCTGCAATATTTACGGTAAGGATGTCTCCTTGTACATACCCAGTTCCATGAACGGTAATAATTACTTCACTAACTGTACCATTACCAGCAACAACAATATTTGCTTGGGCACCTGTTCCAGATCCACCTTGAAGTAATACGTTATTATATTCATATGGTCCATAATATCCACTACCTGGAGTAATATTACCTCCATCAATACCGTAAATTTCAATATCAACTAATCCACCAGAACCACTTCCAGTAGATGCTACAATTGATTCTGATTGTATGGTTCCAGGTTCATATCCAGATCCAGCATTTGTAATAGTGCCCTCAAATGGATTTACAGTAACTACAACAGATGCGCCAGTTCCAGCACCTCCAGTAAGTGGAATTGTATGCTGACCAGGAGGATAATTACTTCCAGTAGATGCAACTGTGATTTCACCAATGCTAGATTTTGCAAAAATCAAATCAGCAAGTGATGATAGCGTTCTACCAATTTGCAGTTTTCTTGAACTGTTAAATCCAAGTGCCATTGGGGAACCCAATGGTTGAGATAAAATAATATCTCCACTATCGTCTACAGCATACTCAGTATAATCAGTATCTCTAAAAATACCAATATTATTTGCATTAATAAATGTTAATGATGGAGCATCTGAAGTTCCATCAAGTAATTCTAATTTAGAACCAAGTTCAATACCATTGGAACTTAAGTTCTCAATAGTATCCCCAGAAAACTTAAGATTCCCTACACTAATGCTAGTAGGAAGAATAGTTGTGGTATTTCCAAGTGAAGTTACAGTAACACTATCAAAAATAGTACCACCATCTCCACTTCCAGCAAAGGTTACTGTCCCTCTTTCCTGATCGACGAAGAATGCATTACCAACACGGAAATCTCCGTTTTGATCCATGCTGGTGAATAGTACTCTACCACCACCAGTTTCAACAATCTCATTCGCTTGATTTACAACACTGATGTCATTACTTTGATCAGCACCTACACCAATATATCCAAAGTTATGAACGATACAGCGTAATCTTACACCTTTACCTAAAGCACTAATACCTCTTTCGCCATAAACGGATGCAGAACCAATTGAGCGAAGTTCTGCACCAAAATCAGTGTAATCTGCAAGAGTAATATATTGTGCAGTACCTCCTGAAGATGAGCGAATATCTTGTGCTACAATAGTACCATCAATAAAATCAGTACTACCATTAGATCCATCAAAGTGAATAAGAAGTACTGTATTATTATCTGATTGGAATGATGCAGTTGGTACAGTGTAAGTGGCAGCACTGTAACGACCAATTCCTTTGGATACTCTTACTTCATCAATATAACCATTAAAATATGAAGTTGGTGTAAAACTTGAACCAATAATCAATGATTTAGAAGTACCATAATTATTTGGATCTGTATATGAAGAACCTACCTGATTACCGTCTAAGTAGAGTTTGGTAACTCCCCCTGTTCTAGCAACAGCAATGTGATGCCATACGTTTGCACTTACAGCAGTTCCAGTGATAACTTGAGCACCATTAACATAATAAGAAAGATTTCCAGATCCATCAATGTATAATACTGGAGCAAATTCTGCAGAAGCAGATCTGGTGTCAAAAATAAGTTGAGATGTTGGTGTCGTGCTTGGTTTAATGAACGCTTCTAATGTAAAATCACCAGTTCCAAAACCAAAATCTGAAGAAGATCCGATAGTTAATGAATCTCCAGCACCATCAAATAATCCAGATCCAGACCCAAATTTACTATCTGCAGTGCTAATTTGGGCATCACCAGTAGCAATAATGGTTTTACCTATAGTGGCAAATTCACCCTCCTCAAAAGTTCCAGTACCCTGCCCATCAATATAGATATAAGTTCCATCATTTTCATCAATAGTGCCACTCGCAAGCACTGTTGTTCCATCAGTATCATATAAAGATACAGTATTTCCAGCAGCAAATGTGCCAGTAATGTTGTTAAGTTTTAATCTGGTTCTGCCCTGACCTGCGAATCCAGTTCCGCCAGGGTTCTCACCAATAATACTATCTGATGCAAAGTAAGTGAAAGAGTTTAACCATTCACATCTCGCACCGTTTTTAAGATACAGACCTACTGAATTGGGTACAACAAATGTACACTCATTAAACAGTAATGCTGCTTCAGCAGACGCTACATTAACTACTGAACCGTCTACTAAGGCACCCCTACCAGCGTCTCCAGCAGCGTATCCACGAGGATCAGACCCAGATACACTACTACCCTTTGTAATTACGCTACAACGCTGAATATAAGGTCTTCTTCCTGCAGTTGCTACGTTATAATTTGAAGATAATGCAAATGCATATCCAGTGTCATTACTAGAATTATAATAGAAATCATTTACGCAGATATCTTCAATATTGCAATTACCATTGATCAAAAATGCATTTTGATCATTTGTCGCTAAAGTTGGTTTAATAAAAGTTGATTTTAACCCATCACCTTTAATTGTAACTCCATCAGGAACTGTCAATGGGAAAATTTCTTCAAAAGTTCCAGCGGAAATAATGATAGTATCTCCATCTTGAGCATAATTATCAAGAGCATACTTCAGAGAAGCAAATGCAGTAGTTGGAGTTTTACCCCAAGCATTTGCTCCTGTAGTTTCCCCATGCCTAGGGTTTACAGAACCAAGTGTTGCCTTGTCTGTTCCATTTGCTGAAACATACCAAGTGTTCCCAACCCCATCAGTGATGGAACTTGAGAACATAGATGGAACGATTTTTTCATCGTTCGGATCCGCATTAAGAACCTCAACGATAGTCCCGTTATTATTAACAAATAGAGTTCTATCTGTTATATTAAGTCCTACTTCTTTATCTGTAAGATCAGAAGTCGTCGGAACTGAGTTCGGAGTTAGGGATCTCTTTAACTTGATTCTGCTTGCCATTTATAGCATTCTCTGTTTCTATAATACTATTTAACCGATTTGATAAATCTTTAATTCTTGCCTCTAACACAATATTTGTAAGAGTCAAGTCAGTTACCTTTTTCTGTAAGGTAGAAATAAGGACATTTACATCTAATTCATTGTTCATTGATTAACCTCAGGTGAATGTACCCCCATCAATTGTATCAGTCCAGACGGGGACCCCAGCAGCAGTTACTGTCAGGATCTGGAATGATGTGGCAACGTCAGGACCAATGCCTGGGTTTGCCATGTTTGCTGCAGCGGTCTCTAAGAGTTCGCCAGCGCCATTACCATAAAGAATGCCGTTGGTATTGAATTCTGATCTTCCAGTACCACCATGCTTAACAGCAAGATCGACATCCAGTTCGAGATCTCCCAGTAAAACTGTACCTCTCGATGCAACAATTGCAGTTGCTCTAATTTGAAGATCATCTACTCCATTGGTTCCGCCAATGTCACCACCAAGAATTGTAAATAAATCACCTTCTTGGTAATAGACACCACCAGAGGTAACAGTGACTGTAGAGATAGCACCAACGCCGTCTCTAACAACTTGTACCTCTAATCCAGATCCTTGACCTCCAGTTGGAGAAACATTTGAGAATGTTTGATTTGCAGCAAGTGGAACTTCAGTACCTGATTCATAATCAAGATCTCCCTGTTCAATCTTAATTGACTGAACAGCGCCAAATGTATGAGTGAATATATTGTTAGTATTAACAGCATCCTCAATAAATGTGAATGCTCCTAAACCATCTTCACCAGCAGTTCTATCAAAACCAAAGAATCCATGTTTAATGGTAGAACCATTATGGTAAGAATACTGAATACCACGATCCATACCATCGTTGGATCCTTGAGTTACTGTGATGAAATCTCCAGTAGATGCGCCACTCGAAAGACCTGAATTCAGATTTAAAGTAGTTGTTTCAAATATACTTTGATCTGTCGCATCTTTAACAAATGCTACTGTTTGAGGAGTTCCAGTATTTCCATCAGTTAAGAAATCACCTTCATAAAATGAACTTTCTCTTAATGATAAAGATGGAAGAACAGTTACTCTTACTGTATTTGCAGTTTGTGATTGGAATGTACCAAGTTGTTGATATACTCCACCATCATAATGGTAAACTGGAGCACCAACCGAAGGGGGAGTTGTAAATCCTGCTGCTACATGGAATACAACTTCAAGTGAAGTGATAGTTCTTCCACCTGTACCAACAAATGGTCCAGTTACTAATCCACCAGTTGCAATTCCACTGGGGTTATCCACATTTACTGTAGTGGACGCCGCAAGAGCATCGGCAGTCAATACCTTCTCAGAAGTAGTATCTCCAATATTAAATACTGGATCATTAACTGTCATTTGAGTTGAATTGACAGTTGTAGTTGTACCAGCAACTTGTAGATTACCACGAATAATAAGATCCCCAGAAGCATCTCCACTTCTTGGATCTGGATCAAGAATTAACTGACTGCCAGCATTCGTTGAGATTGTATTTCCATCTAAACGAATATTATCAAGGTTGAACTGACCTGTCTGATTAATAGTGCCAGCAACAGTTTGTGTGCCATTAAATGTAACGTTGGCATTAAAGGTAGTAGTTGATTCTACAGTTAAAACATCTGAGGATGATGTACCAAGAGTTACATCATCATCTACATAGAGATCTTTAATCCAAGCAGTTTGAGCAACACCAAGACCACCAGCAATTTTTACTGCACCTGTAGTGGAATTAGTTGCATTTGTTGTATCATTAATTTGAATAGCAACGCCATTATCAAATGTCCAATCTGCTCCATCAACTCTAACTGTATCTGAAGTTGTTTCATCGTAGCGAATTCCACCATCTCCATCAGTACCAAACTGAAGTTTGAGATCATCATCTAAACGAAATTCAGGAGTATTTGCACCAACTCGATCTAATCTAAGAACATTTGCTACTTCATCGAATCTAAATTCAATGTCTCCTGTAGTACCAAATTCTAATTCTTGACTATCTTCAATAACAAGTTTTCCAGTACCATTTGCTCTAAAGATCAGGTCGGTATCTGTAGTATCAGTTTCAATGACATTTGCATCTAAATTAATGTCATCTACTCTGAAACGATCTACTTTGGAGTTGTTATCTACAATAATTCCAGAATTTGCAGTCAACGTACCGTGTACGTGGTCCAGCATATCGGTAAAATACTTACCACCAATTACTTGAACTGTGGTATTGTTGTCACCAATAAAAACTCTATCGCCACGGTTAACCTGAGTACCAGCACCAACCGTTACTGCAAGTTCACCAAATTCTAATGAAGCAGGTACTGTCGTACCCGTACTTCTTTTAATTAGGATGGTTGATGCCATCAGAATGATCCTCCGTTGACTGTTACGTTATTTAAGACATTTCCTGTTTGGAACTTTTGAGATGCTGAATCATAAATTAATAGATAACCATCATCAAGTCCATTTGTTTGAGTGTCAATATCTGCGAGATTCTGTAATGTCGCAGCACCACCAACAGCAACTCTAGAAACCTGGGGAAAACTTTGGTCCCCAAATCTAATTCTAGCCATTTTAGATAGTTACTCCTTCTACTACTGTTAATACACCCTCAAGCACTCTAGATTTAAATCCATCTGGTGCAGTGAGAACTACATCATAAACGTATTTACCAGGTGTCATGGCAGAAGTAACAGCATTAGACAAACTTAACTTTACTGCTCCAACAAATTGTGGAGGAGTAATTTCAACTGTCATATCTGTCGAGGTGCTACTTTCGTAGTGCTTCTTAATTTTAGAAGCACCAGTGTAATTAGTCAAATCAAAACTTGAACCATTATCTTTGGTCACATAAAAATTTGTCTCAAAGTCAGCACCTTGATATACTACAAGATTTGTTACCGCAGATAACATTACTGTGTTCCTACTTCATCAAGTATTTATACTATTAGTCAATTTAAGTAGTAGATCTTTAATCTCAGAGATTTCCTCTTTGACTTGTTTCAATTCTTCTGCAGTAGATTCGATCAAACGATCTTTTTCTAATCTAGAATTTCTTCTTTGAATATACTGTTCAAATTCTTCATCATGTTGATACACAATGGCATTTGTGTTTGGGTCGCGGTACATATTTTTGCGACCCTTTACTGGTTTCATCATGCTAATGCAATAACTCTAAAATCTTTAACAATAGGTACTACTGCCTGATTTGTAGATCTCATTCGGATCTTTACCTGATACTGAGTAAAGGTATCGGATGCAGTGTAATTATATGTATAATCCGTAAATCTTAATTCATCTTTTCTTTGAGCATAACTTGTATCAGTTACTTCAATCCAATCAACTTCATTGGGATTAGATTCATCACC
>BB_Man_B_Liq_inBBDRAFT_1000179_pt1 | contig 11870 bp, 8 predicted proteins | sample BBManParaguerPR_4_FD_10244 | JGI IMG/M metagenome (IMG submission 10244) | reverse complement strand
CGGCCAAAGCCAACAAATGCACAACAGCATTGGTTGACCCGCCAACAGCGGCATTAGCAAGGATGGCGTTTTCAAAAGCTTGTTTTGTCAGGATGTCTGAGGGTTTCAAATCTTCTTCGACCATCTCGACTATGCGCTTGCCGGTCAGATGCGCAAGCGCCATGCGGCGGGCATCAACGGCGGGAAGGGCAGCATTGGTTGGCAGGCTCATGCCCATCGCCTCGACCAGAGAGGCCATTGTGCTGGCCGTGCCCATGGTCATACAGACACCTTTGGAACGGCTCATGCCAGACTCTGCTGCCATAAAATCCTGCAGGGTCATTTCACCGGCGCGCACGGCCTCGGAAAATTTCCACACATCCGTGCCGGACCCGATATCTTTGCCCTGCCATTTACCGTTCAGCATCGGACCCGAGCTTACCACAATCGCGGGAAGGTCAACCGAGGCCGCGCCCATCAACTGTCCCGGTGTCGTTTTGTCACATCCCCCCAAAAGGACAACACCATCCATGCCATAAGCGCGAATAGATTCCTCGACATCCATGGCCAATAGGTTGCGAAACAACATGGCGGTTGGCTTCATCTGTGTCTCGCCCAAGGACATTACAGGGAACTCGACAGGAAAGCCTCCGGCCTCCCACACGCCTCGTTTTACGCCTTCGGCCAAATCGCGTAGGCCACTGTTGCAGGGCGTCAACTCTGACCATGTGTTGCAAATGCCGATCACAGGCCGTCCGTCAAAGGCGTGATCTGGGAAGCCTTGGTTTTTCATCCAACTTCGGTGGATAAAGCCATCCTTGTCTAGTTTGCCGTACCATCCGCGATTACGTTTTTCTTTGGTCATTATCTGTCCTGCTGTTCTGCGATACTAGCCAGCCAATCCCGATGCGGTGTGGCTTTGCTGGCGACGATACGCGCTTGTTTTTTAAGGTGATCTACGGTTTCGCGCGCAAATTTCCGCAATTTTGGATTGCGCGCCATCTCTGCTTTGGCGACCTTTTGTTTCAAAAGGCCAAGACCGTCCAAAACAGGGTAATGCAATAGCTCTTCGACGTGGGGAAGCCCATCAAGATCATCGGTGAAATCGGCCGCGCTAGGCATTTTTTGTGACCACATCTCAACTTTGTCACGTGTCTGCGGTTGAATATAGTCACGGGCCACATCGCACCAAAATGGACTGTCTCTGCGCTCTGAGACGTAATGCAAATTGATGAAATCGCGAAAGTCATCGACTTGCCCTGCAATCGCTTGGTTATACCGGTTGCGATCTGAGGGGCGGGGGGATTTTGCGTCGGTGCTATGCCTGCTTAGGAACAGCAACAAAGAGACCAAAGTGCCGTGAATTGAGGTCGCCTCAAGTGGCTCTAGAAAACTGGATGCAAGGCCAAGGGCCAAAACATTGCCGCGCCACACTTCGTTTAAACGGCCCGCGTCAATTTTGATGTCGTTGCGTGGCTCGATCCTATGCCCAAGTGCGGTTTCAATCTCGGCCTGCGCCTGATCGGGCGAGATATGCCGGTCAGAATAAACATAACCGCATCCGATGCGCCCTTGGGTTGGGATTTGCCACATCCAACCGGATTTTTGTGCCCATGCGTGGGTATAGCTAGGAAGCGGTCCGGCCTCTGGCAAGTCAATCCAAAAGGGCATCGCACGGTTGACGGGCAGGACGTCGCCATAGCTTATCCACTCGGCGCCCATAATGTCCCCGATCAAACCACGTCGAAACCCTGTGCAATCCACACAGAAATCCACGTCCAATTTTTGGCCCGTGTCCAAGCGCAAGGCGTTGATATTGCCTGTGTCGGGGTCTTGATCTGCGCCTTGGACCAAGGCGTCAATTGTCGCGATCCCCTGAGATTTCGACCGCAAAAACATGCCCACCTTTGCCTGATCAAAGTGATAGGCATGCTGAAACTGACTGACCGCGACATCGCGTCCCTGAACCTGTGCGACAGGGGATTTGTCTTTGGCCATAAGCGCGGAAAACACATGCGGATCTGACACAGGTCGTCCGGCCGCAACGCAATAGGTATCAAGCCATGATCCGGCATTTGGGACACGATCCGCCAACAGGTATGGATCATCAATCGGGCCATCGTAATAATGCCCCGTCTTGCGCCAATCGCGGTGCCGAATGCCATATTTTATTGTCGCATCTGTCTTGGCAAGGAATTCGGTTTCCTCGATCCCAAGCGAGCGCAAAACGTCACCGAAGATAGATGTTGTTCCTTCGCCAACGCCGATTGTCGGCACCTTTGAGCTTTCAATTAGTGTGATCCGCCGGTTCAACTTGCGGCGCTGCGCGTCCTGTTGGAACAAGAGTGCAGACAACCATCCCGCTGTGCCGCCGCCGACGACGACCACATGATGTGGGGTTTGGGTGTCTGCACCGTTCATTTACGCAACCTTCTGTTTTGGCGCGGCTTTTATCCAATCGGGAAGCCAATCTTTGTGTTCGTCAAGCAATTCGTCAACCATTTCCCAGATTTGGTCAAGGTCCAGCTCGGCCCCTGTGTGCGGGTCCATCATTGCCGCGTGATAGATATGCTCACGGTTTTCTGTCATCAGCGCCTCAACGGTTAGCTCTTGAACATTGATGTTAGAGCGCATGATTGCGGCCAACTGGGGTGGCAGGTCTTGGACAACGGTTGGCTGGATGCCATTTCGATCCACCAGACACGGAACCTCGACCGCGCAGCCATCTGGCAAAGCAGGGATATAGCCGTTGTTTGCGATATTGCCATAGATCACGCTAGGCGTTCCTGTCCAAGCGGAATTGATGATCTCGGATGCGTATTCGACCGAATTTGGCACATCGATTTTATCGACGGCTTTGTATTCTTCTAACTCATCCTTCCACCGCGCGATTTGTTCGACGCACCGTTTTGGATATTCATCCAATGGGATGCCGAACCGTTCAATGATGTCGGGACGATCGCGTTTGATGAACCATGGCACATATTCGGCAAAATGCTCGGAACTTTCAGTGGCGAAATAGCCCACGCGCTTCATCATCTCATAGCGGACTTTGTTCGGACAACGGGGGTTCCAGCTGCTTTCTGGGCGCGGGTAGGTGCCATTTGCATAGCCTGTGTGCAAATCAGGATAGAGGTCGCGATAGCTTCCGTCTTCCATGATTTCCTCGAACTTAAGGAAATAGGCCACGTGGTTGATGCCCGCAGAGAGATACCGAATTTTTTCGACAGGTATCTTTAGGTCAGAGGCCAATTCATTTGCCGTATGCTGAACAGAGTGACACAGGCCAACCTGTTTGATCTGAGGGTATTTTTTCGCAATGGCCCATGTGTTGATTGCCATAGGGTTCACATATTGCAACATGATCGCCTCGGGGCAGACATCCAACATATCTTCGCAAATCGACCATAGGTGCGGCACAGTGCGAAGACCGCGCATGATGCCCCCGATCCCGAGCGTGTCTGCAATCGTCTGGCGGAGGCCGAATTTCTTGGGCACTTCAAAATCAGTGACCGTACAGGGCTCATAGCCGCCGATTTGAAAGGCCACGACGACAAAATCCGCACCTTCCAAGGCCTCACGTTGATCGAGGTGTAAGGAATGGGTCGCGGGGGCGCCGAGGGACGAAACCAGTTTTTCAAAAACCATCTCGCTTTCTTTGAGGCGTTGTTCGTTGATATCCATCAACGCCACATGCGCCCCCTTTAGCGCGTCACGCTGAAGCACATCTCCGATGATATTTTTCATAAAGACGGTAGATCCAGCACCAATAAAAGTAATCTTTGGATTTGCCATGGTTGTTTCCTTCGTTGCTTAGCCGTCAGGCCAATACGTTGAATGCCGCATTTACAAGACGGCGGGTGTAGTAGGTTTGTGGAGCTTCTAAAACTTGTGAGGTTGGACCGGTTTCAATCACATTCCCATGCTGCATGACGATCACATTGTGACACAGCGCTTTGACCACCTTTAGGTCGTGGCTGATGAACATATAGCTTAGGTTATGTTTGTGCCTTAGATCCCGCAGAAGATCGATGATTTGCGCTTGGATCGAGAGGTCCAAAGCCGAGGTCGGCTCATCCAACAAGATGAATTCGGGTCGCAAGACTAGCGCACGCGCAATCGCAAGGCGTTGCCGTTGACCGCCCGAAAATTCATGCGGGAACCGTTGCATCGCATCATGGGGCATCTGAACATCGTCAAGCGCCTTTTTGATCATCTCGTCGCGATCTTGGGCCGATGCACCAATTCCATTTACGATCAGACCTTCTTCGAGGATTTGGCGAATGATCATGCGCGGGTTCAGCGATGAAAACGGATCTTGGAACACCACTTGAATGCGGGGGCGATAGGGACGCATCTCTTGGCGCGAGAGGTGGTCAATCCGACTGCCCGCAAAGGTGATTTCACCCTGTTGCGGATCCATCAGTCGGACCATCGCCATGCCAAGTGTTGTCTTACCTGATCCACTTTCGCCCACAATACCAAGGGTTTCGCCCGCGCGAATGGTGGCTGAGATATTGTTGACTGCGACCAGTTCGGTGTATTTCCGGCTGAAAAATCCACCTTCGGCCAGAGTAAACGCGATGCGCATGTCTTGGGCCTGCATCAAGGGCGCGGCGTTGGGAACAAGGTCATCAGGTCGCCCTTTCGGCTCGCTTGCCAAAAGGTGTTGGGTATAGGGATGTTGCGGGTTTTCAAACACGTCTTTGGTGGAGCCGCGTTCCACCACCTCACCATAGCGCATGACAACTACATGATCAGAGGTCTTTTCAACCACCGTCAAGTCGTGGGTAATCAAGACAACCGCCATGTTATGGCTTTTCTGCAAGTCTTTGAGCAAACTCAAAATTTCCGCCTGTACCGTCACATCAAGTGCCGTGGTCGGTTCATCCGCAATCAAGAGGTCAGGCTTATTGGCAAGCGCCATAGCGATCATCACCCGCTGGCGCTGTCCTCCGGACATTTCATGGGGATATTGATCTAAGCGCGCTTCTGGATTTGGCAATTGGACTTCTTTGAAAAGCTGCAAGACCTCTTGGCGTGCGGCTTTTTTGGACATGGGGCGGTGGGTTTGAATAATCTCGGCGACCTGTTCACCGACTTTATAAATCGGGTTTAACGAGGTCAGAGGCTCTTGGAAGATCATTGAAATCCGATTTCCCCGAATACTCTGCATTTGCAGGTCAGAGAAATTCGAGATGTCCTCGCCATCGAACCAGATTTTGGTCTGTGATCCGACCTGAGCATTTTCGGCCAACATCGACATGATGGCGCGTGCCGTCACGGATTTGCCGGATCCAGACTCGCCAACGACGGCCAGTGTTTCACCCTTGGCAACCTCATAGGACACACCGCGCACCGCTTTGACCGTGCCTGTTACGGTGCGAAAGCTGACCTCGACGTTTTCAATTTTCAACAAAGGGTTAGTCATTCGAATACGGGTCCATTGCATCGCGCATGCCATCGCCAAACGCGTTAAAGGCCAAAACAGATAGCACAATCATACCAACAGGGGCCATCAACCATGGTGCTGCGGCAAAGGATTGGAAATCGCGCACTTGGTTCAGCATTGTACCCCAGCTGACCATCGGGGCTTGAACGCCCACGCCCAAAAAAGACAAAAAGCTTTCCAACAAAATGACCTCGGGCAGTTGATAGGTCGCCCATACGATAATGTGCGACGATGTATTTGGAACGATATGACGAAAGATGATGCGTTTGTCCGAAGCCCCAACGGCCACAGCAGAGCGCACATAGTCCATCGACCGGATCGAGATGACCTTGCCGCGTAGCTCACGCGAGAGATCCGCCCACCGCAACAAAACCAAGATCGCCGCAAACATGATAAAGATCATCATCGGCTCGGCGCGGCGGGGAAGGATCGCAACCAACGCAAGGTACAAGGGCAAATCCGGAAAGGATTTCACAAATTCAACAAGCCGTTGAACCAACATATCAAAGCGGCCACCAAAGTATCCCGAGGAGACACCAACAACCGTCCCAATCACACAGGCCGCCGCCATGACCACAAACCCCATCAACAGAGTGACCCGTGTGCCCTCGATCATGCGTGAAAACACATCACGCCCCAAGCTGTCGGTGCCCAGCAGATGGAAAAAGCTTCCATCGGTTGTGCCAAAGAGGCGCGTGGAAAAACGCATGCCAAGAAAGTCCCACTCATCGCCCGAGACAAATAGGGCAAGGTCGCTGCGGGTTTCGGGGTCAGGTACAAAGGTGATCTCGAATGTGTTTGGGTCCATGTCTTCACGAAATCCTAGGACATAGGGACGCGTTAGATTGCCATCTTGGTCAAAGATATGAATGCCCTGTGGCGGGGAATAAATGGCGCGTCTGTCTTTGGTTTCGGCATCGTAGGGCGCGATAAAGCCTGAAAAGACGGCCGATAGAATAACGATCAAACAGCCAATCAAACCGGCAACGCCATATGCATTGCGGAAAAACCGGCGGCGGACCAACTGCCAATAAGAGAGGTTTGGGCCGGTGCTTCCTGCTTCTGCATTCATGTCGATATTTGTCATGACGCGTGCCTTTCCTATGTCCGTGCCAGCGTGGCACGACGCACACGCGGATCAAGCAACGCCAACATGAGATCGGCAAACAGATTGCCCAAGACCAAGAGCACCGCGACTATCATGAAAATCGCCGAGACCACATACATATCACGATCTGCGACCGAGCTTAGGATCAGAGGGCCAACAGTTGGAATACCCAAAACAATGGCAATTTCGATCTCGCCTTTGATCATATAATCAAAGCGTGTCCCAAGGTTCATAATCACCGGATGAAGCGCATTGGGCACAGCGTGTTTAAACAGAACCTTTTTCCGAGAGAGCCCTTTGGCGCGCGCGGTTTCGACGTATTGCATGTTCATCACATCCAACAAATTGCCGCGCATCATGCGGGTCGTATAGGCCTGTCCCGCCCAGATCGAGACCAAAAGCACAGGCCAGACATGTTTCAAAAAATCCCAGAATTTGGCCCATGTCCAATAGTCTTGTAATACGTATTTGGCAGAATTAACGGCTCCGATATAGGGCGAGTGCCACACAATCGCGAGGAAATACAAAATCACAAGCGAGATCACGAATTTTGGGATAACAATCCCCATAAACGCAATCAAAGTGGCAATTGTGTCGCCAAGCTTATATTGGTGTGTTGCGGCGTAGATGCCCAACAAAACCCCAATCACCTGAGAGGCGACAACCGTAATAATCGCAAGTAAAAGCGTGCGTGGAAGGCGGGTGCCGATAACGTCTGTCACAGGGCGGTTTTGTTCAAAAGACATTCCAAAATCACCGGCAAAGACAATGTTTTTTAACCAAGACGCATATTGCACGATCATGGGTTGATCAAGGCCAAGCCGTTCGCGCATCGCCTGCGCTTGGGGCAGTAATTCATCATAGGATTTGCCAGTCTGCGCAGAGGTATTGGCAATCCAAGTATCCACAAAATCCCCTGGGACGGCCTGAATGATCGCAAAGGAAACGATTGAAATTCCAATCAAGAGAGGAATTGCAACAAGGATCCGTTTGATGAGGAAATGTAAAAAATCCATTTCAAGGACGCTCCTGTAGGGGCATGAGTGTGGTGAGGTACGTTAGAATATGTCTGGCCCCAAGTGAGCAGGGCCAGACGTTGGGCGTGCCTTAGTATTCGGCAACTGTCCCCGGGAGGAGTTCCTCGGTTTGCATTGCTGCAGGAACCCATAGGCGTTCACGGATAACCGCGTCCTCTGCCCATTCATACATGAACACAGGTGTGCCTGGGTGCGCGTTCTTGACCCGCTTGTTGACCAACAGAGCGGCTGGAACTTGGACAAGGCCAATGTTGTAGTAGTTCTGGCTCAACAACTCTTGCATCCGGTTGGCATAGCCCGCCTGTGCAACAGAATCGTCAGTTGATCCAAATTTATTCACAAGATCAGCAAGTTCAGTTTCAAAGCTCATCATATCGCGACCATCGGTCCCTGTAAGGTGGAAGGCCGGACAAATGTCCGAAACCGGTAGGTTTCCGCAGGTTTCCCGCGTTGGCAGGATAAAGTTCGCGCGCTGCAAAATTGCGGTAAAGTCGCCCGAATTGCGCATTGGGTCAAAGCTGGTCTCATCCACAGATTTTGGCAAGACACGAATGCCGATTTCGGCCAAGAGCGATGTGACCGCATCCACCTGTTTGCGATCTTCTGTCCGCTGCGCCTTGAACGTCATGTCGATCACAAGATCCTGTCCTGTGTTTGGCATGTTCAAGGTGCCGTTGCCATCTGTGTCCTCTAGACCCAGACCCGCCAAAAGCGCCTTGGCTTTGTCTTGGTCAAATGGCGTGTAATGGGTTGCATCCGCGCTGTAATATGGGGACCCGCTCGCAAACCCGCCCATGTAAGGATAGGCAAATGGGCCACGTGCCAAGGCTTGTCCAACGGCATCGCGATCAATCGCATGGCTTAGCGCGGCACGGAAATCCGTTTCGCGGAACAACCCACGCAATTCAGCGTCATAATCGGTCTCTGCCATGTTCTGGGCAAAGTTCAACTCAATCCGCCATGCCAATGTGCGCGGACCAAATTTCGCGGACACAGGTGAATTCGCATCTTGGCTTTGCTTCAACGCTTCCACATAGTTGCCTGGGTTCTCCATGTTCGACCAGTCGCCCGTTCCGGCCAAAGCCTGGGTTGTGCGGTCGTCCCATGTTGTCAGCTTGAAATGCATTTCATTGATATACGGAAGCTGATTGCCCGCTTCGTCCACTTTCCAATAATACGGATTGCGGCGCAGGATCACCAATTCATCCGCGCGGTGTTCAACAGGAACCCATGCCCCCAAAACAGGGAAGGGCACGTTATCGGCCGGCATCGCGTTGAGATAGCTGTCATATGTGGCGTCTGAATTATACGTCGGATGAGACGCTTTCAAGACATGGCTTGGTCCTGGGCAGCCTTGGATATAGGCCAATCCTTCGACAACGGTGTTCGATTGCGCCGATGGGAATGTGAATTTGAATGAATGTGCGTCAATAATGTCCAATGTTGCACCGCCACCGAATGAGCCGGCTTGGATGCGGGATGCGACATTGTCGTTCTCTACGTTATCATTCCACCAAAAGGCGATATCCTCGGTGTCAAATGCATCACCGTCTGACCATTTCACACCTTCAACAAGGTGCATGGTCAATTCGGTCATGTCAGAATTCCACTCCCAGCTTTTTGCAAGGTTTGGTAAGGGGCCGGACTGATCCTCGCCTTTCACCTGCCAGCGTGGACCTTGGCGCACAAGACACTCTTGTACGGCCATGTTGATCCCGCCCCAACCTTGGTGTTGACCTGCAAGCCAGTTAAATCCTTCGGGACGGCCACCGATCACATGACGGAAAACACCGCCATATTCGCCAATGCCGTCTGACATTGCTGCCGTTGAGAACACCAATGGTTCTGCTGGTAGACGCTCGGACACTGGGGGAAGTTTTCCCTCAGAAACAAGTGCTTCTAGGAATGGCGCTTGGTTATAGCTATCTAGGGCGCGATAGGAATAAATGTCATCACGTCCGATCAATTCATAGTTCAGGCCTGAAAGGCTGCGCTCAGGCGGCATTTGCTCTGCCGTGACCGATGTCGCGCCAATGGCTGCGATACAGGCACCGGTCATCAACGACCCAAGCAGTGTTGTTTTTCTAAGTGTCATAGATTTTCCTCCCTATAGACAGGGTTCAGAAAGCCACATTTAGGGTTCTGTTACTTCCTGATTTTGATTGATATTTTCCGGAAAAAGTGTTTACCATGCGCCTTATTCATCAAAAAGGCGGTAAAAAATGGACAGGTCACACAAAGCCCATTCGGACAAGCATAGGCTGAGTCCTAATTCTGTGGATTTGATTCCTTTTTCAGAGCAAGTCGATAAAACGCGTGTGCCAAAGGCCAACGATTATCTCATCGAGCGTCATGTTCCTGATTTGTTTGATACACCCTATCACCACCACACGTCCGTTGAGGTCAATTTTTTGCAAGACTGTGAAATGACTTATTCGTTTTCGGGCGCGCCTGCTGCGCTAAAGCCTGATCGGCTTACGGTCTTTTGGGGTGCGGCACCGCATCGCGTAATCGATGTCGTGGGAAAGGGGCAGATCACAAATATTTATCTTTCGCTTGGGCAATTCATCCGGTGGGGCCTCCCAAAAGAGATGGTAGATGCCGTACTTGGCGGAGCGATCATAATGGCCAAACCGACACTGTTTAATGATGTCGATTGGTTTAATCGTTTGTATTCGGAGCGGGCGCAAAAGACGAAACCTTGGCAACGTGTGCATCTAGAAGAAATTGAAGCACGTTTAAGGCGTTTGGCACTAGAGGGGTGGGAAACACTTGTGAATGTGCCCGGCCTTGCGCTGCCCGAAGAGATTTCGCACCAAGCCATGACCCACGTCGAGGTGATGTTGCGCTATGTGGCGGATCATTTTACCATTCCCGTCACCGCACAGGACATCGCTGCGGCGACCAACCTTTCAACTCCGCGAGCGAATGCCTTGTTTCGTCAAGTCATGGGCACAAGTATAAAACAGCATCTTATGCGAACACGTTTGTCACATTCGCGCATGTTATTGACAGAAACGGACTCCAAAGTTGCAAACATTGCATTGGATAGCGGTTTTGCCACTTTATCGGCATTTTACGAGGCGTTCACCAAAGCCACAGGCGAAACGCCAGCGCAATATCGACGGACAGCGCGCAAGGTAAATCCTTTTATGGCCAAGCATAGCAAAGTGTAACGCAGACGTTTGATGCGGCGAGAATGACGTCATAAAATGGATACCCACCTTCTAACAACAGACTGAAGGCATAGATAATGCCATTCTCACCGTTCTTATAAGTATCACTTAAAGGCATAATGATGTTTGTTGTAGCAGTTCTACCTAAACCCGCATTTTAATAAAAACGTGAAATGCTTAAAACATCAGAAGAAACGGCATTGCCAAGTTGATTGAGGCCCTATGATCGGGTATGTGCTTGGCATGAGAAAACCGTCCGATATGCCGCGCCTGACGGGCTTTCGCTTTCCCCGCGAGATCATCGCATTTGCCGTCTGGGCCCACCATCACTTGGCCCTAAGTACAGCGGATGTTGAAGACCTTCTGGCAGAGCGCAGAGTGATCCTCAGTCGGGAAACGATCCGTCTTTGGGTCAACCGGTTTGGCGGCCATTTTGCAGGTTGTGTCACGCGTGACCGCCCTCGAGCGGCGGATAAATGGCACTTGGACGAAGGTGTCGTACCGATAGGAGACGTGAAATACTGGCTCTGGCGAGCCATAGATTCGAACGGAGACGTGTCTCGTCCAATCCCAACGAAACGCCAAACCGATTGCGCGCTTAGCCCAGATGCGGATCACCGCGCACACAAGGGCCTCAACAACAGGATTGAGGGCAGCCACAGGCCGACCCGAAGGGGAGAGAAAATCATGGGGCGGTTCAAATCCTCGCGAGAGGCACAGCGCTTCCTCATCGCTCATGACCAAATCAACACCATCTTCAAACCACGCCGTTACCGCCTATCCGCCCTTTCCTACCGTCATGCAAGGGCTGATGCTTTCAGCCTATGGAATGACTATATACGCGAAATGACTGCATAAGGATCCTCAATCAGCCCGACTTCGGCCAAATGAAAACAACTTGGCAATGCCGGCAAAACTCCCAAGACAGGGAACTGCCTTGTTAATGCTTGTTCGAGGCACCTAATTAACGTTGCAATCCAGAGTGTTGACCAATTTTTGGTTCCGATGTCTAATCAGGCAGGCGTAATTTACAGAATGGATTGTGAAAATGGCACGCAAGGTATTGGTTGTCATTCTTGACGGGGTGCCACTGCGCAACTGGACTAGATTATTTGGCA
>BB_Man_B_Liq_inBBDRAFT_1000177_pt1 | contig 11929 bp, 8 predicted proteins | sample BBManParaguerPR_4_FD_10244 | JGI IMG/M metagenome (IMG submission 10244) | reverse complement strand
TAGGATAGGTAGGCGCTGGGCGTGTTTATGATGCACATGGTAGGCATAGGCGTCAAAAACAAATAAAAAGGCGCCCTGCAGCATCAGGCTGTTCCCATAACCGGTGTATAGATCCTCTTGCCCAGGGAATTTGGCCGCGTTTTGTCGCATCCAAAGTCCGGCCGCCATATACCCGATGTCCAGAACATCGTTGACCAAAAAGATCGTTTCCGTTTTCTTCTGCGCCTTTACCATTTCATCAAGAGTCATTTCACCACCCCCTCGAACGGCTTTTAGATACCCTGGTACAGCTAATCCTATGTTGACTGTATTCCACATCACATTCATCTCATGAAAGCGCTTGGTGGCCTCATTTTCTGACGTGGCATATCCAATCCCACTCACCACAAAATTCGAAACCGCATAAGATCCCAACCCCAGCATGAGATTCTTGTTGATGGTGTTGAATTCGCTCTGATAATTGGCCACTTGACCAAAAGCGGCTTGCGTACAAAGCAGCAAAGCAAGAAGAATACGTTTCATAAAGACCTTTTCAGTAGAACAATTAGAGGAACCCTTCAGTTCAAATTTTGCTTTTCCCCTCATATAGGGACCAATTCTGTATGCAAATTATATGCGAATCATAAAAAAAGCACCTACATCTCTCGACATAAGTGCTTCATTTTCAATGTGGAGAAGATCGGGCTCGAACCGACGACCTCTTGACTGCCAGTCAAGTTTTTAGACAAATCACCAAAAACCAAACATCATGTTCGCTAACCTAAACCTCAGCATATACAGCACTTAGCGTTGCAATTCTATTTGTCTTCTATAGTTGATTAGATTTGTTTACTAAGTTTTTGTGTGCTACTTTGTGTCTCACTTTTTATCCAACGAGAATATGGGCCTACACATAAGAGTCGTTCTTGACACACGTAAAATCGCTAAAAAAGCAACGGAAGAAACAGGAATTGAACATTTCCCTGTTCGTTTACGAGTTACTTATGACAGGAAAAGAAGATACTTCAAAACAGACCTTCCTCCACTTTCCACAAAAGACTGGGAAAAGATTGAGAAAGGCGTAAGGATGAGCACTCTTCAAAGAGAGTTGTTTCATGGTATTAGAGACATTGAGGCTAGGGCACACTCCATTGCTGAAGACCTTCACCCCTTTAGTTTTCCAGTATTTAAAACTCGGTTCTTTAGTGGGGCCAATATTACAAGCAATACTCTTCTCGGAATGTTTAACGCTCACATTGATAGACTTGAAAAAGAAGAGAGACTGTCTACAGCTTCAAGCTACCACTATGCACTACAAAGCTTGCTCAAATACAGAAAAACGTTGAACTGGAATGATCTTCATCCAGAGTTTTTTGAAGGGTATGAATCCTATATGCGGAAACGAGGCAAGTCGCAGAACACTATTGGAATGTACCTCCGTTCGCTGAGAACAATTGTAAACCAAGGTAGAGCACAAGGCATTATTGATCAAAGCACATATCCCTTTGGGAAAACCAGTCAGGGAAAATACCAGATTCCCTCATCAGTCAACACTAAACGAGCGCTATCAAGTGATGAAATCCAAAAAATTAAAGATGCCACACCTGCAGTTGGCTCAAGGGCAGAACGAGCTCGGGACTTTTGGCTCTTTTCCTATTACATAAACGGTTGTAACATTAAAGACATTGCTTATTTGACCTGGAGTGAAATTGATTTTGAAGAAAACATGGTCCGGTTCGTTAGAAAGAAAACCCAACGTGCTAACAAAGGAAGGTTGGTCAAGGTTTCTGCCGTCCTTTCTCCAATTGCCAAAGAGGTTATTGAGAAGTACAGCAAGCCCAGTAATAGCTCTAATGATTTTGTATTCAGCATTATATCAAAGAGTGACACTGCAAAACAAAAGCACAATAAGCTTCAAGACTTTACCAAGCACATCAATATTGGACTAAAACAACTCGCTGAGTTATTAGGAATTGAGAAAAACATTACAACTTACACCGCTAGGCATAGTCATGCAACGGCCTTAATCAATAGTGGCGCGTCATTAGAGTTTATCATGGACCAGTTCAAACACGCATCTATGCAAACTACAATGAACTATGTGGACTCCATTGATGATAGCAAGAGGAAGGATATGGCTAAATTGCTTTAACCATTCTTTCAACTTATGGCACTGCCTTCATCTAGGCTTATGATGTACAAACAAACTTTCCCTCTCTCCGTTACAAAATACTTTTGTTGCGGACTTTTGGGCTTATGAGGTATTGTTCTTCCTAGAAGTCCTTGGCCCAACAGCGGCTCAATGTATCTTTTGAAGTTATCTGTATGAAACTTTAAGGACAAGGCGTCCTCTTGAATTTCCCTATTGGATTTTGGCCTTGCACAATGTCTCAATACAATTGCTTGCTCTTTTGTTATTGAGCGTGCTGTATCTACGTATTTCTGTATTAGTCTTTTCTCTGGCTTTGAACCCACGGAAGAGAAAATTGCTTCTGCAAGCTTGTCTAACCGACTAGTAATGTCTTCACCTAGAGGATGTGCCGACATCTTAATATTTAGCACTTGGTCGTTAGCTTGGTCGTTAGCTTGGTCGTTAGCTTGGTCGTTAGCTTGGTCGTTAGCAAATAAAGGGTGAATGGGTAACTCCACAATAAACGAGGCCCTATTTGGTTCATCAGTATCAAACATAGGTGGCGGTGAGCCATTTTCAGACATAGCCGCATAAATTGTAGGAACACCTGTACCCCTACCTTCTGTAAGCCTAAGCTCTTTCAAAAACTCCCCTATCCTTGGGTTTCTATATCGTCTAGCACGAACCCGGCCATTTTCAAAATCAGATTGCCGAACAGAGGGGTCAACGCCACAATAGCTAATAATCTCAATACATGTCGGTAAAACACGGATTTCAATAGGGTTTCGTTCCTCATAACTCCTGTGATAAACCGCATTTGAAATAGCTTCTTCCAAAGCAGCAAAAGGATAGTTGTAGAATCGATTAACCTCTTCTACATCTGGATACTTAACAACTTTTTGATCAATGACATTAGACCGCATGTATGAAAAGACGTCAACCAACTGTTTTTGTATAGGACCATGAAAAGAACGTTCAAAAAAATCTTTTCCCAACCCTTTAGGGTACTCCACTAGCTCAATATGTGCACCAGGAAAATGCTCTTCAGGGCTCTCAGAAAACAGCATTAATCCAACATTCTTAGGGAATAGGTGCTCCTTAGCTCCGTTACAAAGGTTCATCTTCAACGCCAACTCTTCCAAAGACAGTGAATCACTTTCTTCGTACAATCGACTTTCTGTTTTCTTCAGGTGAGCCCTCATTAACACCAAACTCATTGACTCAACACTGGCGTGGGTATTTACACGATCGTCAAAAGGAGTCTTTGCCGTTAGTTGCAATAATTCTGTTTCTTGCTCAGTATTGGGAATAATGCTACTAGAGCGGTATCGAATTCTATAATTGAGGACCTTATTCTTTTTTTGATTTACATCATCTGGCACTTTGTAAGGCCTATTGCTTCCTGCAACAACCCAAAGCACTAACACATACTTTCCATCAATTTCTTCTAGAGAAACTCTTGGAAAATATGTGGGAACCATTTTTTGACAATGAGCATGCAAATCTTGCTCTACAGCTTCAAGTTGAGATTTATTAAAACCTAATACAGGCCTAATCGGCTTCCCTCCCTCTTCTTTAACTCCAACAACAATGTAGCCACTGCCTTCATCCTGAAAATCGTTGGCAAACGCACAAACCGAGCGCATTATTGGTTTAGCGTTCCAGCCTTCTTTAAACTCAACTCTGGTGCCCTCAACTATTTCACCAGACAATAAATCATCAATACTAATAAGTATGCTCATAGAGAGTAAAAATAGCGCATCCTCACTATTGTAGAGACACATCAGCTAAACAAAGTTCAACAAGCCAACCCGATTATCAGTTATAAAACACTGAGTTCAAATTGCTCTCTTTAGAATATCACTTACTCTCCTGCCAAAAATTCATGACAAAAACGAACCAAAACGCTGACAGGCTGTCCGAAAAGAACGAATATGGGATATTATGCGATAAAGTGTGATAATTCACTATATGTCCTCTATTGTCACTTAATGTCACTATAGCTTTTTTTTGGTGCTTGTCATTTACCCCTTATTACGCACTATTTACTCCAGTACTGTGACAATACAAGACAATAGTGAATAGGGGCTTTTTTAGCGATTTTCGGCATGGCCTTCTCTTTGTGGTGGTCTTGGGAAATAATTCTATTTACTATGAAAACAGATTTTTCCCAATTAGAGGAGTTCCTACGCTCCTTAGTCAGTGATGCCGTATCTACCGCATTAGAACAGCATCAAAAACTACTGCCTCCGGCCTCCCCTAAAGAAAAGGAGCTAGAGCAAATTATGAACCTTCAGCAGGCCTGTGAGTTCTTGCATCTGGCCAAGCCCACCCTCTACACCCTTACTAGCAAACAGAAGATCCCCCACTTTAAGAAAGGCAAGAAAGTGCTCTTTAGAAAGAGTGAACTGATTACCTGGCTGGAAGAAGGCCGCCAAGTACAGGCGCCCGTGAGTGCTATTCCAAAGCGTGGTCGCTATGGCAAGTAACAAGCAAACTAAAGTTAAGGAGAGCTTCATCATTCCCAAAGCCGTAGAACAGACCTCTAGGCATATCAGTGATGATGTGTACGATGACCTACCAAGATGTCTATTGCCTTTATTAAAGATAGCCACCAACAACCAAGAGCGGGATGCACTCCTATTAGGTAGCATCACAGTAATCTCTGGATGCCTACCCAATGTATGTGGGTTTTACGATAGACACCTGATCTACCCCAACCTCTTTGCCTTCTTTGATGCCCCTGCCGGTTCCGGTAAAGGTGTGCTAAACTTCCTTCGCTATCTGGGAGACCCTATACATAAGAGTAGGCTTTCCCAGAGTAACGATGCTATTGATCAGTACCAAAAAGAACTCAAAGCCGCTAAAAAGGAAGGGAAAGAACCCGAAGGCATGCCCCCGGCTAGAAGGCTACTGTTTATTCCGGCCAACAACTCTGCTAGTTCTTTTATTCAGACTTTGAATGAGAATGAAGGAGGAGGCATCTTGTTCTCCACTGAAGCAGACACACTGGCCAACTCCCTCTCCCAAGACTGGGGCAACTTTAGTGACATCCTTAGAAATGCCTTTCATCATGAAACCGTAGAGCTGCAACGAAGGACAGGGAGAGAGTATATTCAGATAGAAAACCCAAGGCTCTCTGTCCTGCTCACCGGGACAAAGGGACAGCTGCGTAGACTCATTCCCAACACCGAAAACGGTCTTTTTAGTCGCTTTATGTACTATTCCATGCGTAGTATCCCCCAGTTTAGGGATGTCTTTGCCCCATGGGACACCGTCCCGGGACAGTCCTATAGGGACATGGGACAGCAGATTCATCAGCTGTATTCTTCATTAGAGAAATTGGAATCTCCCATGAAATGGAAAGTACCCCCGGAGCTTCGACCACACTTTTCTGAGTTCTACGGAAAACTCTTAAAAAGTTTTTATCACGATGTGGGTGAGCGAATCACACCTACTGTGAAGCGAACGGCACTGATTGCCTTTCGTATTGCTATGGTGCTTTCTAGTCTTCGATACTTTTTGGATCATGGCAATCCTCCTACAGGTTCCTCAGAAATATTCAAAGAAGACCTTAGAAGCGCCCTGAAGATCTCTGGTCACCTGTTACTGCACAGCAGTATCCATATGACCGATATGCCAGGGCATGAGAAGCAAACTAATCTGCATCAGCGAAAACAAAAGTTTACTCAGGCATTACCTAAAGAGTTTTCTAAGAAAAAAGCCAATGGAGTAGGCAGTAAGCAAGGAATCTCTCCCGCCAGTGTTTCCAGGTTTCTACTTAGCGGACCTTTTGAAAAAGTAAGTCATGGCCACTACCGGAAAATAACAGAGTGATAAAGTGATAATATGATATTTTGATAATATCAGCACTTTTTCACCCCATTAACCAACTCAATCTCAAGCATTTAAAAACTATCACATGAGCAAATTATCATATTATCAAAATATCACGCCTTCTAATTCAGCAAAGCAAAAGGCTAAAGAACTCAACAAAGAAGGGCTTTCATTTAGAGCCATTGCTAAGAAGCTGGGCGTTGGAAAAACCACCGTAGAGCGCTGGGTTAAAGAGGACTCGGCAGCTAAGTTTCCTAATGAAAAACCAGATTTACCAGAAAATTCATCAGAATTACCTACAAAATCCTCAATGAAACCTGATTCAAACACGGAGAACAGAACAGTGTCCCAAGAGTCCCAGGGTAATGAAAATGAATCTGGAGGTGCCAGTGAGCGCGTGGCGATGCGCAAGTTGGAGCTAGAACACGAGCGCGAACTCAAACGAATAGACCTAGAGCAAAAAAGAATGTGGCAAAAGAAGGAAGAGCAAGGCAAAAGAACTTTGGCTAAGCTCTTACGCCCCATTCAGCAGTGGGCCATGAATGAGCTTACTAAAGCTAGCGACTGTCCCAGCGGTGTCCCATGCCTGGTCTCAGACATCCATGACATGCACCAATTTCTACGAAAATCCCATAAGAAACTTACCCGGTTCCAAGAGAACAGCAATAACTGGCGGGCATTAGATTACACTGAATCTCTGTCCTTTCTACTGCTTACCACGGAAGAGTGGTCCAAAAGCATGAAGAATACCTATAAAGAAGAGCTTAGCGGAAAGTATGAGCTTACCTACAAATGGAACAACTTAGATATTCAGTATGTAGAACAGCTAGCTGAAAATGCATAAACGTGGCTGTCATTTTCAAGAAAATCTACCCTGGCAATTTCTGATATAGGCCAAGAAACATCTGAAAAGCGATGTGATATTAACTTAAAAAATGTAAGTTTATTAGAACTAAATTTAATAAATCATGAAAAAACTATTACTTATGGGAGTTATCACACTCCTTGTATCATGTGAAGGTGATACTGAGGGTTTTAATGCCAATTACAATTTTGACTTAGAAGTCATTGAAAACCCAATCTCAGCACACAACTACCTTAAAGATTCAAACGACCCAGACGGAGAGAAGATCCAAATAAACCTTCACGAAATCGGTCTTGAGTTTCGTGACATACTTTCTACAGGAGAGTATAATGAGATAATATTCCAAGAGGCTAGGTTTCACAATAATAGTTGTATAACCATTGAAGCTTTATTGGATAGAATTACAATGCTAGATAATGACCATTCAAAAGAAGCATCTAGGTTAAAGAAACTTATCCCAGACTGGGACTTCACTAGAAGAGTACCCAATAGTCCTGAGAACGCAAGTATTGAGAATTACATACCGGCTATTTTCGCTATTAACCATGAGAGTGCAGATTTTAGTTTAGCTCCAATAGTTTCAGCTGGAGTATATGTAAATCCTGAGTTTCCAGAGACTCAAAACTATGATGAGTATATAGTTGCTTGGTTGTATAACTCTGATGAGAATAAGTATCAAGAGATTTTGTTAGATGAGGAAATGGTTGAGGCAACGGCTCACCCCGTCCTAATTATCGATAACGCTGATCTCCAAATGTTCAATGTTTATGGGCCTGTGCAGTTTGAATCATCTGAATCAGCACACAGCGTAAGTTCAAATTATAAAATGATGGGTAAAAAACTATTTGCAATAGATCACTTCAAGTTGAATCATCGATTCGAAACTTTTGGTAAATCTGAATTTGCAGCATCGTTTATTAACCTAGATGAGAATGAAAATCATCACCAAATGCTAAAAAAGAGTAATGGCACATATCAAACTGAACTAACGCTAACAAAAGTACCTAAAGCGGATATTGGAACTTGGATTACAAATGAATGGTTTTCTATTACTGACATTGCGAATCAGGCAACTGACTTAGAACCATTTTCAACCAATTACTTATGGTGGAATCTATTCGAGAGAGATTGGGCTAAGAGCACTAAGCCGTTACTTACTGGAGCTAAGCCAAATGGTAAAATGACGTATTTAGGTGGCCGCAGAAAAAATTCTAGTGATTACTATATGTATGATCCTGACGCTAACAATGACGCAAATCATCTTCCTATGTCTACTATATGGACTAATGGACATAAGTTCTTTAGCAGTGCCAATGGCGCAGTAAAGATCATAAAATACGAACAGTAATGTAGGGACGAAAAGAGGCGCCGATAGCGCCTCTTTTTATTTTCGATAAATTTTAGTGGTGCTTAATCCAAAACACCCAATTCCTCCATCCAAATTCCCATATATAATAACAGGTTCAGCAAATGGATTTTCTTGATTCTCAGAGTTAATTGAGTTTGTGTGAATGTATCTGTAATAAGCCTCACTCAAGGAGGAAATGAAAAGCTTATATTCTTGTTGGCCTTGGCAATACGATGAATCAATGTCTGTGTTTACTGTTATTGTGAAGTCTTCTCCTTGCAGCTTTGGAGTTCCCAGAACAATGGGCAAAAGCAATGATGAGTTAGCAAACCGTACCTTTTCTACATTCTGACTCAGTGGCTCTAGAGCACAAGATATATATAGATTAGTATCTCTGATGGATGGGTCTGTGCAATGAACAACTGCATGTATCATATAGTACTGATTTTCATTTGAATTGCCCTTAAACTCAATACTCAGCTTGTCAACCATTCTTCCTTGCGACTCCACTGAGGAGTAGTCTAACTTTATATCGTTTACCTCAGGATTACTGGGAAATATTTGTGTAGCCGATGCTAAATCATACTCAGGATGATCTACTACCATCTTTATTTCACCCTTTAAGCGGCCTAACTTATCTCCTAATTCTAGTCTGTAAGTTGAATCTAATACGTCTTGAGTGTCCCAGCTGTATAAGATGGTATCATTCTGAAGCAGGCTAATAGTAGCTCCTGCTAGAAAACTAGGCGTCCTCGTCTCTAATATGCCCTGAGTTTCACTAACTATGGTCTTTAAGCTAGAGTCTCTTGCATCTGCAAGCATGAAGGCTGCAATTTTAGGTTCATGATCGGGCAGATTAATGGTTTTAACCACTCCGTTAGTAAATTTCTTACACGAGACCACACTCATGGATATGAGGCTAATTAAAACAACTCTTTTAATCATATTTATACGCATTAGAACTTTCTTCTATAACTAAACGAAGGGATAAACGGAAATAGTCCGTACTCCTTAAAAACGATATTTCCATTATTATCTCTTCCAGTTTCCATAAAGAAAGGGTTCAGGTTATTATATACATTGTAAAGCGATAGCGACCACCATTGATCCGCTTCGGTTTTACTGCTGCTGAGTTTATAAGTAATTGACAGGTCTAATCTATGATACGGACTCATCCTAAAGGAGTTCTTTTCTTCAGCACTTTCTTGCAAGAAGTATAAACTCCATCTATTAGAAGTTGTGGGTAATCCCGCATAGTACCTATACTCTGGTAGGGTTACTGCTCTTCCAGTGCTATAAACCCAAATAGCACTTAGTTTAATCTTTTGACTGAGCTTATGGTTTAGTACTAGGCTAATGTCATGCCGCCGATCATAGGTATGAAAATACCGCTGGCCATTGTTAATTTCTTCAAACTCTCTAAAGTTCCAAGCAAGTGTGTAGCCGATCCAACCCGTAGTTTTTCCACTTTTTCTTCTAGCAAAAAGTTCTAAACCGTATGCAGTTCCTTTTCCTTGAGTGATTTTATCTTCCCAATCCTGATCCATTGAAAAGATGAACGACGCCCCTTCTTTGTAGGAAACTAGATTCTCCATTTCCTTGTAATAGGCCTCGGCAGTGAACTCAAAGAATCTAGTCGATTGTGCAAAGCCCAAAGCAAGCTGCTGAGACTCTTGCGGCAGCAATCGAGCCGTTGCAGGAACCCACAAATCAGTGGGCAACCCTATACCTTCATTAGTCAGAAGATTAACAAACTGCATCATTTCTGCATATGAAGCCTTCACAGAACGTTTTCCTGAAAGTTTAACATTTAGTCCAAGCCTTGGTTGAATACTCGAGTATGTGCTGTTCTCAACAATATATGCTGCTCCGTGTAGCCCTCCGTTTACCTGAATATGCTTACCGATTTTCCATTGGTCTTCAACAAAGACAAAACACTCATTTGAATATACAGGTTTAGCTCCAACGCTGGTGTCTAGTCCAGTAGCTCCCTTGTACTCGTAATTAATTGCCCCTGGTGAGAAGGTATGGTTGGTCCAACCAGCACCCCACTTTATGTAATGAGAAGGAATAGGAACAAAATCAAACTCAAACTTTGCTCCATAATCCTCTATTCCTGAAAGATATACTCCTTTGAAATGGGAAGTCAATTGTCCCGTTGTATCTGGGGCATTAGGTAAGAGCTGATCTATATGTTCAACTTGTGAGTTAAAGTTATACGTACTTTTCGTTAGGGTTAGGTTAGAAAATAGTTTTCCAGACCATTGATGATTCCAACGAACCGCAGAGATTGAATTCTGCCAATCAACACCTAGATCAAGCACACTGTAGTAGGGATCATACTTTTCTTCTGAGCGAAAGCCAAAATCATCTTTTCCGTGGAAGTGACTCAAGTAAACTCGGTCCTTTTTTGTTAGCTTAAAGTTTGCCTTGGCGTTAACATCATAAAAAAAGAAGGTTGGAGTTACTGAGGTTCCTTCGTCACTTGTATTCAAATAAGCAATAACAGGGCTAGCAAGAGCGTCTAAATAAGTTCTTCTTCCGGAAATCATAAAGGATGACTTGTCCTTTACAATGGGGCCCTCAAGAGTAATCTTGGAGGCTATAATAGAGGAGGTCCAATCGCCATGAAAATCTTTCATGTTGCCATCTTTCATTTTCACCTCTATAACTGAAGATAGACGACCCCCGTATCTTGCCGGGAACCCTCCTTTTGTCAGGCTAACATTGGAGATAGCATCTGTATTGAAAACACTGAAAAAACCAAATAGATGGTTAACACTATACAAAGAGACACCGTCTAATAGAATTAAGTTTTGATCGGGAGCACCACCTCTAACATATAGTCCAGACATCCCTTCACTACCACTTTGAGCCCCCGGTAAGTATTGTAAAGCTTTCATCAGATCTGCCTCGCCCATCACGGCTGGCAAGTCTTGAATGCTCTTAATTGGAACTTCAATTTTTGACATTTGGCCTTGTTCCTCAACATTTAGCTTGGAAGCAGCATTGACTTCAACCTCATGAAGTACTGTACTGCTTGGAGAAAGCTCAATGTTATACTCTAAATCCTTAAATAAGGAAACCTTGATACTTTGCTCACTATACCCTAAAGAACCAGCGTTGATTTGGTGTACACCATTTTCAAGAGTTAAGGTATAGAACCCGTAGCTATTAGATACAGTTGCTATGCCTAATTCTGAATGCCAAATCTGAGCATTTAAGATAGTTTCTCCAGTTTCTTTATCTGTGACATATCCGCTTATTGTGAACTTCTGAGCTGTTGCAATGGTTGAGCACAGAATAAAAGCAATACTTAAGATCCTTGACATTTTTTATCCCTTGTATTATAGTTTAACACAAACCCGATGAGTTGGTTTTTTTGTAGCCTCTAAATTAACGAATAGTGTCAGTGGTTTATTGATGATTTCATAAACTTTCTAGTCGGCTTTCAAGCCCGTTGATATTTTCATTTTTCGTATTGATGGAATTGAAAGATTATTAAAGTCTAGGAAATTTTGCTATTGCAAAGATGATATACATCAGCAAATCTGATATGAACACAAAAACAAAGAATCAATAAACAACTCCCCAACCCCTCTACTCAAATCTATAGAATCCGTCCAATAATTAGAGTTATTCACATCAATATGTGTGCTGCTTTGTGTGCTACAAAAAGAAAAAGCACTTACGCCTTTCAGTCGTAAGTGCTTGATTTTCAATGTGGAGAAGATCGGGCTCGAACCGACGACCTCTTGACTGCCAGTCA